>Ga0136558_1000195_pt1 | contig 36824 bp, 38 predicted proteins | sample AntRauTorckE6833_FD_101391 | JGI IMG/M metagenome (GOLD analysis project Ga0136558, IMG submission 101391) | Saline lake microbial communities from Rauer Islands, Antarctica - Metagenome Torckler E6 #833 | ecosystem: Environmental > Aquatic > Non-marine Saline and Alkaline > Saline | place...
CTAGTAGTTGCATGTATCTGGGGTCAAATTGATTCATATTGCCTAAAATATAATAAATATAGATAATTATTTATTATATTTTAGTCTAGAAAAGTGTAAACCCCCTTGCAGCAATGTTAACAATAATAATCTATTGACTTTTACCTAAATAATTGTTAAGTTAAAAATAGATAGAAAATAGTTGTTTAACAAAAAAATAAATCAAATTGGTAAAAGACAGTTAGAAAGAAGAGAAAAAGCAATGAAAGGATTCACAAATTCTTTAAGTAAGTGTTTTTGTGGTCAACCTTTTGATCAAGATGGCGTTTGCTCTAATGGACATCTGCAAGATGAAAAGTATTTCTTCCCAGTAAATAAGCTAGGAGAAAAAAATGCTAAACAGGAAGATGCTCACAAAAAGCAAGGAACATGTGAACCATTTGCTTCACGCTGCAATATCTGCGGCACACACATTCCTGAAGGTGATGACACCTGTCAGCATGGTCATATCGTTGGAGTTAATTACTCCAATAACTAAAGAAAAAAACAAAAAAACAAAAAAACAAAAAAACAAAAACAAAAAAGGCATTATACTAAATGATGCCTTCTTTTTTTACCTTGTTTTTATTTAATACCCTATCTAAAATCTTATTTAATACTTCAATGGAACAAAGCTGAAACCAGGATATTGGGTTATTTGTTTTTTGCCATCTTTTTTAATAATCTTATACAGTGAATCATTTATAGGTATAACCATAACTCCGCCTTCTTTTAATTGTTTAAATAGCTCTTTTGGTATTTTATCAGCTGCAGCACTAACAATAATTCTATCAAAAGGAGCTTCGTCTTCTAGTCCTAATGAATTAGGTGTATGATATATTTCTACATGTTCGTATTTTTTAAGTCTTTCGCTAGCCACATCTACTAGCTCTTTTAATAGTTCAGTGCCATATATTTCTAGATTATAATCAATTTCAGCTAACAAATTCAAAACATAACCACTGCCACAGCCAACTTCTAAAACTCTATGCTTATTATATAAAGACAAAAGATCTAGCATAAAAGCAACAGTGCTAGGTTGGGAAATAGTTTGTCCGTAGCCAATAGAGAGAGCAGTATCGCGATAAGCGTGGTTTTGCACTTCTTCATTTAAGAATTTTTCTCTTTCCACCTTTCTAAAAGTATCAACTATCTTCTCATTACAACCTTGTTCTTTAAGACTTTTTAGAAGTTTATCTTTGTCGCTCATATATATTTATATTTAATAATCAAAGTCAGCAAATGGAGGAATAACTAAACGATCATCATTTCCTAAATCATCTATCTCTTTTATTTCTTCAGGAGATAAATTAATATCAAATATATCTAGATTAGTTTTGATATGTTCTTTTGAACTGGCTTTAGGTATCACTATCATATCTTTCTTAGCTAACCATGCTAAAGAAATTTGAGCAACGCTTTTATTTTGTTTTTCAGCAATTCTCTTTAGTGTAGGTTCATCAAAAACCTTTCCTCTTGCTAGAGGAGAGTAGGCGGTTATTACTATATTATTATCAGTACAAAAATTGCGGAGTTCTTCTTGATTTAAACCAGGGTGATATTCTACTTGGTTATTTACAATTTCAATATCGTATTTCTCTGTAATTTCAAAAGCATCCTTTAAGTGATTAATAGTGAAGTTGCTAACACCTATGCTTTTCACCAAGCCCTCATCTTGCATTCTTTTAAGAGCAAGGAAAACATTTTCCCAGTTCTTAACCGTTCTATCTGGCCAGTGTATTAGAATTAGGTCTAAGTAATCAGTGTTTAGGTCACTGATGTTTTCTTTATAGCTTTCATATAAGGCATCCACTTCTCCTTCTTTCATCCATATCTTTGAGGTTAGGAAAATGTCTTCACGTTGAAGACCAGACTCACTTAGAGCCTTTGAAATTTGAGGATGGTTTTCATAGGCTAAAGCAGTATCTATATGTCTGTAGCCAAGATCAAGAGCTGTCTTTACCGCCTCCACACATGTGTCTCCAGTCATTTTCCAAGTTCCTAGTCCTAGTTGATCAACACTTTGATTATTTTTGAATTTGATTTTAGGGATATTAGACATAAAAGAAGGGATTAATTTTAGTTTTCTAATTTATTTTGGATTAATATTATACAATAATTTAGTTATTATTACAAGTATTGTATAAAAAGCTTAGAAATTAGTCTTAAATCTTTTTTAGATTTATATAAATAAAATACGTAAATTTTCTTTCTTGACACATTCTAAATTATTCATCTGTTGATAAATACCCTTGTAATATTTTGTCATTTCATCTATACTATATTGATACAAATTAAGAGCTAAATGGAGCAGGTATTAAAGCCTGTTTTTTTCTACCTTATTTAAATTTGTGTTATAATTTAAATAAATATAGAAATAAAAAGATAGTTTAAAGTAAAAAAATATGAAAAAAAATCTTCTAGTATATTTTATAATCATCGCTGTGCTTATTTCAGTTTGGTTTATTTTAGAGAGAACTAAGTTGTTTCAAGATGAGCAAGTTAATGATAGTGAAAAAATTAAAGTAGCTACCACTATTTATCCTCTGAGTGATATAGTTGAAAAAATTGGTGGGGATAGAGTACGGGTAGTGCAAATTCTACCTAGTGGTGCTAGTGTACATTCATATGAACCTCAAGTTTCTGATGTGAGAAAAATAAGTGATAGTGAGGCAGTGTTTTATATTGGCCATGGTCTAGATAATTGGATATTAGCACTGGCAGAGTCAGCAGGAGTGGAGGAAATGATTAAAGCAGATAAATATGTTCAGCTACTGGAAAATACAGATGATCATGGTCACGAAGATGAAGATAATCATGAAGGTGAGGATGAGCACGATGATGAAGATGAAGTGGAACATGAGGAAGAAAATTATGGTGATGATCCTCATTATTGGCTTAGCTTAGTAAATGGTGAAAAAATAGCTAGGCATGTGGCAGAGAAGTTAGCATTAATAGATGCTTCTAATGGAGACTATTATATGAATAATTTAGATAAATACGTTGATGATATGAGAATATCTAAATTATATCTAGACTCACTACTTGAAGGTGTTGAGAATAGGAAGATTTTAGTGTATCACAACTCTTGGCAGTATTTAGCTAGAGACTTTGATTTAGAGGTAGTAGGAGCGCTAAAGACTAGTGATGCTCATGATCAAGGCCCAAGACATTTAGAAGAGTTATATGAGATAGTTGAGAATGAAAATATTAATACTGTCTATGGTGAAGTACAATTCTCAGTAGATCAAATTAAACCCTTGGCAGATGATTTAGGACTAGAGATAAAGATACTCGATCCTTTAGGTGCTACAGAGGAGGTAGATTCCTATATTAAATTAATTGAATATAATGTGATAAAGATATATGAAGGACAAGGCTCTAGAAATTAAAAACTTAAGTGTAAACTTAGGAGGAATTAAGGTGTTGCAAAACATTAACTTTATCTTAGAAAAAGGTGAAGTAGCAGCTTTGGTTGGGCCCAATGGAGCGGGGAAGTCTACTTTAATTAAGGCTGTGCTAGGCTTAGTTTCATATAAGGGAGAGATAAAGATATTAGGTCAAGATAATAAAGGAAAGAGTTCATATAAATTAGGTTATGTGCCTCAGTATTTTAGTTTTGATCTAGAGTTTCCCCTAACAGTTAACGAGTTCTTATCCTTTAATCCTAAGTTAAAAGATAAAGGAGAGGCAGATAAAGCTTTAAAAGAAGTAGAGATGTATAAGTACAAGGATAATAAGTTAGCTAAATTGTCAGGTGGACAAAAGCAACGAGTCTTAATTGCTCAAGCCATACTATCTGATCCTGATTTATTATTCCTTGATGAACCTACCACTGGTATTGATGCTAGTGGAGAAAAGGGTTTCTATGAAATTATTGAACACTTAAACAAGGTTCATGGTACTACCATTGTATTAAGCTCACATGAGCTTAGTATGGTATATAAATATGCTGACAAGGTGATTTGTTTAAATCAAGAGATGTATTGCTCAGGTGATCCCAATAAGGCTATAACTAAAGATGTTTTAGAGAGCCTGTATGGTAAAGACACTGAGTTAAAACCACATATTCATTAATTAATTATATGTTAGAGATTTTTGAATTAGCTTTCATGCAAAGAGCACTGATAACAGGTATAATCCTAGCTGTGGTTTTATCATATCTAGGAGTTTTTGTTATTTTAAGGAAAATGTCTTTCTTTGCTGATGGTATTGCTCACTCCTCACTGGCAGGTGTAGCTATTGGTGTTTTAGCATCTTTTTATCCTTTAGTTTCTGCTATAGCTTTTAGTTTGCTAATGGGTCTTTTAATATACTACCTAGAAGAGAAGAGCAGATTAAGCTCTGATACTATTATAGGTATTATCTTTAGTTCAGGACTAGCTTTGGGAGCAATGCTTATGAGCTTTAAAAGTGGTTATCAACCTGAGCTAATTAGTTTTTTGTTTGGTAATATATTAGCTATTAGCTGGTTAGATTTAGCAGTTATTGCTGTAGTAGGACTTTTAATAGTGCTCTTTGTGAAGTTTCATTACAAAAAACTAGTACTTATATCACTCAATGAAGACTTAGCTAATGCTCAAGGTGTAAAGAGCAAGAGCTTAAAGCTCTTTCTTTATTTATCTCTTTCTATGGCAGTTGTTTTAGCAATTAAGGTTTTAGGACTTATCTTAGCCAGCGCTTTACTTATCATTCCTGTAGCCACAGCTAAAAGCTTTGCTAAATCACTTCAGCACTTAAATTCTCTATCTATATTTATAGCAATAATTACAGTCTTTCTAGGGCTTCTAATATCATATTACTTTGATCTCACTACAGGTCCTACCATAGTACTCTTAGGTGCAGTTATTTTCTTTCTTAGTCTTCTTTTTAAAGAAAAAAATTAATTTGGATAAAATTAAATATGGATAAAAACAAATTAAAGGAATATCGAGATAAAAGAAATTTTAGCAAAAGTTTAGAGCCTAGTGGTGCAACTACTAATAAGAAAAAATATAAAGATATTTTTGTAATACAAAAACATGATGCTTCAAATTTGCATTATGATTTTCGTTTAGAGATAGGCAGTGTTTTAAAGTCTTTTGCTATACCTAAAGGTCCTAGCTTAGACACTAGTGAGAAAAGATTAGCGCTTCTAACCGAAGATCACCCTCTAGAGTATGCCAGCTTTGAAGGCAGAATTCCTGAGGGTAACTATGGTGGTGGTGTAGTTATTGTCTGGGACCAAGGTAGGTATGAAAATATAAATGATGCGAGTATGGAGGAAGCTTTTAAAAATGGAACTATTGAATTTAATTTAAAAGGAGAGAAGATAAGTGGGGGTTTTGCTTTAATAAGGACGAAAAATAAGAATTGGCTTTTAATAAAGAAAAAGGATAGAGGTGCTGATAAAAGAAGAAAACCATTAAAAACAGAACCTAAATCAGTTTTAAGTAATAAAACTATTGAAGATATTAAAAAAGAGATACCTAAGAAATAAAAATCAATAAGTAGGTATTATAAAGATTTACATAAAGAAATCTAGATAAAGAGCATAAACTAAAGCTATGGCTGAAAATAGAAAGATAGCAATATAGTTCCATTTAGCTAAACTAGTTTTCAAGCCTTTTAATATATAGACAGTAGCTTGTCTTTCTTCGTCATTTAATTCCTCTTTGTTTTCTATTTTCTTAGCTAATTCCATTCTTTCAATTAAATGGTCACGTCTGTTTTCTACATTGTAGCGGTGAATGAAGTACCAAACAAAACCTATAGTTCCAATGTACCAGGCTATTTTTACCCAGAAGGGGCTGTAATAGTTTAAGACGATAATTATTCTGTAGGCAATGGTGGCAATAATACCTATTGCAAAAAGAAAGTTTCTATAATATCTATGATTTAGTTTCTTCATATACGTATCTATTTATTTAATTATATATTTATCTTGTTAATATCAGTATAGCAAAGTATAAGTTAATATCATAAAGTAAATATATAAAAGATAGTCTTTGTTTTAAATGTGAAATAAAAAATCCCGATCTTTTTAGATGCGGGATTATTGTGAAAAGTTAGCTACCTTATATTAGCATGAATAAGTCCGTTGGGACTTCTTTCATTAGAAATCATTTCTGGATATAAAAACAGCTCATTTTTGCCCAGTAGTAGCATATCTACTTCTGCATTATTCTTACTGCCATTTCTACAGATAATAATAACTCTTGTTCTTTTGATTTGAATTTTATCTTTTGGATAGCGGTTTATCCAATATTTGAAACTTCCTAGCGTGCTACCATGTCTCCAAATTATAGGAAATAGAACCCTAGTTTTATTAGATAGCGCGTACCATTTTCCGCTTTCTACGGGGTTCCCAAAGGCATCAATGGCATTCCTGTGAATACCTTCTAGAATCTTAATAGCTGAAAACTTCTTTTTCAGTTCCAGACGTTGATTGTAAAGCTTTCTGTCTTTAGCACTATTTACTTCTTCAGAGTTAGAGCATCCAAAGAAAAAGCTAGCAATCACGATTAAAATAAAATAACTTTTCATTTTTCATTTTTTTGGTTATCAGTTTTAAATATCAATGAAATTAATTTATCATAAATTTTAAATATGTCAATTATTTTATTTTTCTAACAATTCTCTTAACTCTGCTCATCAGAGTATTCTATTTAGAAGTATAATGTGTTTATAAAAAACTTTACAAATCATATTATTTATTGTAGTATTCTAATAATATAATAATATTTAAATTATATTTAAAATAAAATGAGAAAAGAATTAGATAAGGAAAAAAAATATAAAGATTCAGATAAAGATGGCCTTTCAGATTATGATGAAATGAATGTATATGGCTCTGATCCTTATGATGATGACACTAATGGTGATGGTGTAGAGGACGGTGAGGCGGTTTTAAATGGCAAACATCCGGTTACAGGCAAGAATTTAAAAGATTATTTCATACCTCATGAAGGAAATGATTATAAGCCTAAAGCGCTCCATCATAAAAGATTATTATTTCATGCAGGTGCAGTCTTATTAATAAAGGTAACATTGCTTATCCTTGTCTTTTTTTATCCAATTACAGCCTGGATGACTCCTGATGTCTCAATAGCACAAAGCCGTGAAATCATTACCCTAACTAACAATATTAGAAGTGAATTAGATTTAGACTTATTACAAGAGAGTACTAAGTTAAATCAGGCAGCTCTGAAAAAAGTTGAAGACATGTTTATTAATCAATACTTTGCTCACGTAAGTCCAGAAGGTCTTGGTTTAACACATTTTATTAATTCAAGCTCATATAATTACATTGTAGTTGGTGAAAATCTGGCTATAGGGTTTGAAAGCCCGGCAAAGGTAATGGCAGCTTGGAAAAATAGCCCAACTCATTATAATAATTTAATTGACCCTAACTTTAGTGAAATAGGTGTTGCTTTAGCTGGAGGTGAGTATAAAGATCAAAACACTTTTTTAACTGCTCAGTACTTTGGTCTATCACCTGACTTTTCAAGTCCTGTTTCCACAGAAGAAAGTCCAACAGAAATAGTTAAAGAGAGTAATGAGCTAGAGTCAGTGGCTCGGGAAGAGGCTATTATAGCAGAAGATGAAAGTGATGATTTAGATAGATTTGTACAGGGTGAGGTTGTAGAAAATGAGGATATGGAGAGTGAGGGCACAACAGAGAATGAAAGTGTAACGGGTAATCAAAGCACAATGGAGGCTGACAGCAGAGAGAATGAAGAGATAGCGGTAGATAATAACATTGAAGAAGAAAATGATGTTGATACTACTGCAAACCCAGAAGAAGAACCTATTTCAGTAGCTACCACAACAGCAAATACAGATATAGATACTGATATAAATACAAACAATGAAGTTACTAGTAGCAGAGTGTTAAGTTCAGTGGATTTAATTACAGAAGGTGAAATAGAATCAGATTTAAACAACTATCAAGCTAAGATAACAATTGATGAGCCTAGTGGAGTGAAGCAAGATAAGGTTATAAAAGTTGAAGCTTACCTACCAGCTGAAACTACTAGTGCTAATTTAAATATATTTAATAATACTATTGAAATGTCAGCAGTGGCTGATGATCTTAACAATGATGGATATGAAAAGTGGTTTGGACAAGCAGTTGTTCAAGATGATAGTGATTCTGTAGCTCCACCAATAATTACTTTATATAGTGATATGGGTAATATTGAAAAAATTGGTGTAACTAATAATGATATTAAACCACAAGAAACTTCTGTCTTATCTCAGTACTCATTATTTAAAAATAGTCCTAATAGAGATTTAGATAAGATTTTTGATATTAGTTCAATGTATTTTAAAATACTTCTTGCATTAGCTGCTTTAGCAATGATGCTGAATGTATTTATAGCTATTAGAAAACAAAGATTGAAAGTTATTTTATCTGGTGTAGGCTTTATAATATTCTTAGCTTTCATGATATTAATTTAGCTAATTTTACTTCTTTTCTCTTGACTATTAATTTTTTATATCATATAATAATTTATTAATTAATTTAACGATTACATAAATTGATTATCCTTTTGTTCTTTAGCTTAGATGAAAATAATTAAAATATCATTAATTTATATATAATTAAAAATAAATATTAATTAACTTATTTCAATTTATTTATAATGCTAAGAGAGTATTAATGAATAAATAATTTAAGAAAATAATAAAAGGATATGAAAAAAATCATACAAAATTACAAAGCAGCGAAAGCTCTATTTGTATTGCCACTTATGTTGGTTCTTACAATTGGGGCTTTTATTTTTTTAATGTCTTCTGGTGTTTCTGCTGATGGATCAACCATTAATGTTCCTTCAGACTATTCTACTATTCAAGATGCTATTGATGATAATGGTACAGTAAATGGTGATATTATTAGTTTAGATTCAAACTATTCTCATAATGGGGCACGAGTTGTTGTTGATAAAAGTTTAACAATTGAAGGTAATGATCAGACTATTAATGGAGGTATTGATATTGAAGGAGGTGTTGATGTTGTTATAAATAACCTTAATATAGATAGCATTGATCCAGATGATATAAATTCTTTTTCAAGTCTTTCAAGTTCAGATTCTGAGTGGGTTGTTGTGGGTGTTAAAAGTGGAAAATTAACAGCAACTAATTTTGATATAGTTCAAGAAAGAAATGATGATGAGGAAAAGATAAATTTAGTAGGTATTTCAGTTCAGGCTGGTGCTGAACTTGTTTTAGAAGATTCAAGTTTTGATTTATCAAATATAAATAATGGTATTGTTTATGGAGTGTATGCTCAGGGTGGATCAGATAAAGTTGCATTGAATAATAATGAATTTGATTTGTTTAGTGATAGGAGAATTGCTTTTGTTGCAACAGGCTCATTTACTGAAGAAGAAAAACCAACAATAGATAATATAAATAATACTCTTAATCCTTCAGGTGAAGGGCCTCATTTTATGCTTCAATTAGGTTATTGGGGTAGTGACATGAGTAGAGAAAGCTTAAATTTATATGCAGACAGCATCCTAAATGATGGCGAAACTTCATATAATTATAATCAAGGTTGGTATGAGTACATTCCTGGAGAATGTGATGCTAAAATTTCAAGTAATATCCAAAATACAATAAACTTAGCTACAGAAGGAGATACTATTTGTGTTGAAGCCGGAACTTATGAGGAGCAATTAATTATTGAAAAAGATTTATCTCTTATAGGTATAGATAATCCAATAATTCAAATACCTGAAGATCCAGAAGAGGATATTGAAGTGGATGGGAGTACTAAGAAATGGGCTCCTATAGTTTTAGTAAAAGGTGTTGATAGTGATAATTTAGTAGATGTTAATATTAGTGGCTTTGAAATAGATGGAAATGACCATAAACCTAATAATAGAGCAACAGGAGTTTTGTTGAGTTATGCAACGGGAAACATAAATAATTTAAATATTAATAATTTTAATTTAGAAAAAGAAACTTTTGGAATATCTGCTTATGATTCTTCAGATATTATAATTGATAATAATAATATAATTGAGTTTGGTAGAGGAGGGATATCTGCTAATGGAATAGGGACTAAAGCTGTTATAACAAATAATGAAATAGTAGCTGGAGAAAATGCGGCGTGGGCTGCAAATGGTATTCAGATAGCTTATGGAGCTACTGGTTTAGTTGAAGGAAATATTATTGGGGATAGTGAATGGCAAGGAGGAGACGACTGGGCAGCTACTGCAATATTGCTTTATGATGCAATAGGAGATATAGAAGTTAATGATAATAAAGTTTATGGCAGTGATGTTGGATTGTATGCTAATGGTGATTTAAACCTCTCTTTTATTGATAATGAAATTCATAATAGTGATTATGGATTTTATGCAATAGATAATGTAGAAATAATAGTTAATAATAATGAGATTTATAGTAATTATTATGGGTTTTATTTAGATGAAAATGTAAATGTTATTGAAAATTCTGATGAAAATTATTTTGAGAATAATAATGTCCATGTTTTAAATAATTCAGATCAAATTGATTTGGATGTATTTTTTAATAATAATAGCTATAAACCTGAAAGCAGGGTGGTTGGAAATAAGATTTTGCCAGTAGCTATTCTTGAGTCAGCCGTGCTTAACGGAGCTTCTGATGTATTTGGTAGTGAAGCAGAAGATGTATTAACTTTCACTTTCTCTGATGATATAAAAATGGGAGAAGATAGTCAAAAGGTTTATTTTAAAGACGCTAGTAAGTTAGGTGTAAATAGTCAAGACTGGAGTATTGAAGGTAATATTTTAAGAGTTAAAGCTAATAGAGAGCTTAATAATCCTAGACCAGAATTAGGTGATTTTGTTATGAGTTTTGACAAGCTTTTAGGTTTAGATTTTGAGCATAATGTATTTGTTCCTGAGGATGGAGTGGAAGTAACAGCAATAGAAACTAAGATAATTTCTCCAAATGAAGGTGATGATGTTGATATCAAAGAAACTTTAAACTTAGAGGCTTCATATAAGGATGTAGATAGTGTTAACTGGGTTGTGAGAAAAGGAAAATGTAGTTCTAGTGGTGGAGATAGGGTTGTTGCAGGAAATCTATATGGCTATGAAGATAATGATGATTGGAGTGGAAATGAATGGAATGAAGCTTTATTTACTTCAAGCTTAGATATATCTGAGTGGGATACTGGAGAATATTGTTTTGCTTTTGATCCAGATGAAGGTGCTAGAAAGACAGTAAGTTTTAATGTAATAGATACTCAACCAGGAATAATTAGTCCAGAAAAAGGACAAGAGATTCCTTTAACACAAGAGCTTATTTTAAAAGCTAGAGATTTTGAAGCAACTAGTAAAGGTGTTAATTGGGCTGTTAAGTATTTAGGTAATCCTTTAGCTGGTAATGGTAATAATGATGATTATACTTGGGAGGATGGAAACTTTACCTCAAGTTTAGATATTTCTGATTGGGATACTGGTAAATATTCTTTTGTATTTAATCCAAAAGACGGAGATAGATACACAAGAAACTTTGAAATTATTGAAGCAGAAGAAGTTACATTAACAATTTGGACTTGGGACCCTGAGTGGGGAAGTACAGACCCAGCAGGAAGCGATACAAGACGTGATAATGTAGATTATACTTATACAAAAGGAGAGACAATTTCATTACTTGCTACTCCAGATGAAGGTCACGATTTTAGGGTTTGGCATGTATGGGAAAATTACGGTGAAGAAAATCAAGAAAAGATAGTGTCATATCACAGAGATCCAGCTCTAGAGCTTTTAATGGATACAGACTTAAGAGCTAGAGCACAGTTTTGGGAGAATAAAATTGAACTTGAATCTGCTCTTTATGAAGGAAGATGTGGTCTTTTTGGAAGTGATATAGGTGATACTTTAACCTTTACTTTCTCAAGAGATATTAAATCTACTGAAGATGAGATGTCTGTTAATTTTGAAAATGGAGATGAACTTCAGTTTCCTAGTGAAGATGAATCTTCTTATGAAATAGATAAAAATGTTTTAACTATTACTGTTGACTCAGAAACATTTAGTAATCCTAAAGATGTTATTGGAAAAAATATAGCTAGTTTTGTTGGGATAACAGATGTTACGGGAAATGACATTACTTTTCCTGAGGATGGAGTGATGGTAGAAATGGGAGAGGTTATTGATTTAGGAGAAATTGATTCTGAAAATAGTGGTGCTCAATTCATTGATAATCAAAATAATACAGGTACAATGACTTTAAATGTTTTAGATAAGTGTGGTAATGGTATTGAAAGTTTAGGATTAGATGATATGGAGATTGATTTTCAGTATTTAGAGAATAGAGATGATTTTTATAACCTTGGAGAAGGAGGCTACTGGAATACTGAATTAATTAGTGAAGATAGTGGAGAGTATGAAATTAAATTTGAAAGAACTGGAAGTGTTCCATATACAAGAAATTGGGGAATCGTAATAATGGATAAAATTATTGAAGAAGAATTAGGAATAAGAGTAACTTATGTGGAGGATCCGGAAATACATTCAACATATAGTTTTGATTACGATTTCTCTAACCCATTTACTGCTGGTCAAGATGTAGATATTCCAGTTACCTTTCAAACAGATGAAGTAAATGATATAGGTTATAATGGTGTTAGATTTGGTTTTGAAGCAAGTAGTGCCACATCTACTGGTGATGTTACTTTTAGCGCAACTGACACAACAAATACTGAACATACTTTCACTAATCAAGGATTTTGGGGACCTGCTTCAGGATTTGATATACCTGCTAATTACACTGCTACCACAACCTGGACATTAAACTTCTCTGAAGAAGGGCAGTATGATATTAGCTTTAGCTTAATTGATACAGATGATGACAGTATTGTTGCTGGTATTGAGAATTCAATTACGGTTACTGTGGTAGAGCCTGCAGCAGAAACTGGAGATAATAATGGAGGTGGTAATACTAATAATGGCGATGATGTAGCTACACTTTTATTCAGTAGAGGAGGTGGTGGTAGCGCAGGAGGTGGAAATGTGTGTACTAGAGTTGAGTATGGAGAGTGGAGTGATTGTCAAAATGGCTTTCAATATAGAGAAGTTGTAAGTAAAAACAGTGATTTTTGTACTTTAAGTACTGCTCAACAATTGGATAGAACTAGAGAGTGTTCTGCTATTGTCCCAGAAGTTTTAGGTGAAACTGATTATGCTGATAAGACTCTATTGAGAGGAAGTGATGATAAGATTTTCGTTGTTTTCGGTGACTCAATTTATCACATTAAAAACTTAAAGGAGTTAAGTAATTTTCATGGCCCAATTTTAACAGTAGGTGATGAAGTTATTGCTTCTTTTGTAAAAATCAGCAAAAAAGATATCCCTGCTAAATACAAAGATGTGTTAGGTGATAAAGAATATGCTGAGGGAACTTTACTTAAGTTTAAAAATAGTGTGAAAATATATGTTATTAAAGACGGAAAGATGGTTCACATTAAAACTCTAAAAGAATTAAATAATTACAAAGGACCAATTTTAGTTATTGAATCTGATGAATAAATAATTATTATTACAAGTAATTAGATAGAATTTAAAAAAGAGCTTCGCTGTAAAGGTGAGGCTCTTTTTATTGTAAATATTATTCTAATTTTAGTGATAATATGGTAATATACAAATATATAGGTTAGTTAATTGAAGTATATAAATAGAGCTTTTAAATGTTTAATTATAATTTTATATATAATTATTATTTAATTTAAAAATATGGATAATCAAAATGAAGATTTAAAAAGATCTAAAAAAAGAAGAATAATAATCATTATTATAGTCGTTATTCTTTTAGCTTTATTTTTAGCAATTAGCTTATCATCTAAAAGTGATGATAATGAAAACAATTTAGTAGGAGAAAGTAATAACAATACGGATACACTTGCTGAAGCCGGCACTGAAAAAGATTCTTTAACACCAGAACAGGTTATTGAACGCTTAAATAGAGAAATGGGAATAGGAGTGGAGCAAGGTCCAATAAGTGCTGAGATTATAGGTCCAGAAGGAGAGTCCTTTACGCCTGGACAAGCTAGACATTATCAAGTTCAAGTTTTAGGCTTGGAGAATGGATCAAGATGTAGCTGTGACTTTAAGTTTTATATAAATGAAAACAATGAAGAGTATTTGTATAGAGAAATGGCTGATAGAGGTTGCTCCAGAAAAGCTGAAATTGAAGGCCATAATTGTGGATTTACTAGTACTTTTATTGAAAAAATAGGAGAATTACGTGTTCATGTAGATGTAGAAGTAGAGAAACAGGATGAAATTGTCCAAACTGCTACAGCGGATAGAATGTATATAGTGAAGTAGTTAAAAATTTAATGAAATAATTTAAATAAGTTTAATAATATTTCTAAGTGTAAAGGATATATATATTTTTTATAACCTTCTTTCTTTTCTATTATTTTTTAATTAAAAGTATAAGAGCTTTTCTATTGACATTAAGTAAATATAATAGTATTTTAATATATTAACACTTTAAAACAATGCACCTATGTACAGGGATTGTAAAATGAATATTAAAAATTCAACAAAAAAAGTGGTTTTTGAATTGACAACATCATGTAATTTGAAATGTAAACATTGTTTTTATCAGAATAATAATGAATTTAGCTCAAAGCATTTTATAGAAAAAAGAGAAGCATTTATTTTAATAAATAAGTTTAAAAAAAATGGAATAAATAAGTTGGTATTAACAGGTGGAGAACCTACAATTCACCCAGATTTTATTGAAATTGCTAGATTTGCTAAAAATAATATTAAAAAGGTTACACTTTGTACTAACGGTGTAATAAAAGATAAAAATTTAAAGGATAAAATTATTGAATTAGACTTTGACACTTATACAGTCAGCATAGATTCACACCTAGAGCATGTTCATGATAATTTTAGAGGTAAAAAGAGCTCATTTACAAGTGTTATAAGTTTTACAAAGTTATTAAAAAAAAATAATAAAAATTTATCTATTCATATCAGTTTACATAAAAATAATATTAAACATATTGCACAGACAATTAATTTTTGTAAACAATTTAATTGTGAAATAGTTGTAGGCTCAATTTATTATGATAAACTTGATATTAATGATAAAATTAAAAAAGAATACCAAGAAAAAATAAAGAAATTTAAAGATAAATATATTAATGATAAAGATATTATATTGGTAGGTTTTAATGAATACTGCAAAGCAGATAAATGTTTAGATCAAAAGCAAGTTTATACTATAAATAGTTATGGTCAGTTAGTAAGTTGTTATTGGATGAAAAATGGAGGAAAAATTATTAAAAAATATTAATAAAAAGATATTATGAAAATTTCTGATAAGTACAGTTTTTATGATGAAAATGACATAAAAATTGTTAATGAAATAATAAAGGGTAAGAAATTATCTGGCACTAGTGATTATATTACTAGATATGAAAAAAAATTAGCCTCCTTTTTTGAATCTAAATACGCTATTGCTGTTTCATCAGGCACTTCTGCGATACAAGTTGCTTTATATGCTTTAGGTGTTAGATCTGGTGATTTTGTAATTATTCCCTCAACAGCTCCATCAATGTCAATTGTTTCAATTATAGAACTTGGAGCAAAACCTATTTTTTGTGATACTAATGAGAATGATTTTGGTTTAGACTTAAATGATTTGGAAAAACTTTTATCATCAAAGGTAAAGGCAGTAATAGAGGTTCCAATGTGGGGTTATCCTACAAATGTTTTAAAACTAAAAAAATATCTTAAAAAATATAAAGTTCCTTTATTACTTGATTTAGCTCAAGCGCATGGCACAAAAATAAATGAAAAATATCTTTCCTATTATGCTGATATTTCATGTTTTAGCACCCATGATAGAAAAATACTAGCAACTGGTGAAGGTGGATTTTGTTTAACAGATAAGAAAAATCTTTATGAGAAAATGCAAAGCTACATTAAGTTTGGTAATATGAATGGTGTAGATTTTGGTTTAAATTTTAAATTAGGATCAATGCAAGCAGGAGTAGGTATTAATAGAATAAAACTTATACCAAAACAATTGAAAGAAAGGTCAAAAAATGCAAATTATTTATTAAAAAGAATTAATAATAAAAAAATTAAAGAATTTCAAATAGTAAAGAATGGTTCACCTAATTACTATACACTTTTACTTACTGTTAATAATTCTAAGTGTAAAGAATTTATTGATTACTTAGATAAGAATGGTATACCATCTGATATAAAAAGATACAGTTTTAAAGTTTTATATAAATATCCTTTATTTAAAAAATATTCAAGAAACTGTAAAAATTCAGACAAATTATCGAAAAATATAACTACTATCCCAGTTCATCCGGGTTTAAAGAGGAAAGAGCTTGATTATATTATAAATATTATTAATAACTATAAAATAGATGAATAATATTATAAAACATTTCACATCTTCTGCATTAATCGTTCATAATGAAAAAGTATTATTAGTTTATCATAAAAAATTAGATGTTTGGTTGTATCCAGGTGGTCACGTTGAGGAAAATGAAAATCCTGATGAAACATTAGTAAGAGAAGTTAAAGAAGAAACTGGTTTAGAAGTAGAAATTATTAGTAACAAAGATGAATTACTCGCAGATGAAAAGAATAATGTAAGCTCACTTCATTTGCCCTATGCTTTTTTATGTGAACTAGTTGGTGATCATTATCATAATGATCTTATATATCTGTGTAAAATTAAGAAAAACAATGAACTTAAATTTAATAAAGATGAATCAAGCGGAATTGGTTTTTTTAGTTATGAAGAAATAAAAAATTTAAAGTTATTTGATAATTTTAAAGTATTATTAGAAAAAGTATTAAATGAAAGAAAAGGAGGTTTATAATGAAAATGATAGTGTTTACCGGAGGAACTTTAGGTGGAAAGACAACGATCATTAAAAATTTAAAAAGATTATTTAAGGATGAGATAATTGTTATTCCCGAAATTTCCTCTTTACTTTTTGAAAATGAATTTAAAAGACCTAAAAAATGGACTATTGAATGGCATTATTTGTTGCAAAGAGCTATACTTAATAGACAAAAAAAACTTGAAGAAGAGGCAAAAATTGATGCAAAAAATAAAGATGTAAAGCTAATTATTTGCGACAGAGGAATGCTTGATCCTTCAGCCTATTTAAAAGGTGGTCTAAATGAATTGGTTCAAGAGTTTGGAATTAATGAAGAAAAATCATTGATGAGATATGATCAAATAATTCATCTGGTTAGTCTTTCAGTTTTAAATCCTAAATTGTATAACAAATTTGTTTCTACCAACCCTCATAGAATTGAAACTGTTCTTGAAGCCAGAGAACAGGAAGAAGGTTCACTTAATGCATGGAAGAATCATCATAATAGAATAATTCTTTCTGGTGAATTAAAAGAAAACATGAAAAGAATTTTAGAAATAGTTAAACCGTACTTAGAAGTAGTTGTATAAAATACTAGTAAAGTACTATTTAAATTCTTTAATGTTTCTAAATAGGCAGATATAAAAATATCTGTCTTTTTTATATTTAAAGTATAGTTTTTAATAAATTTAATTATTAATTAATAAAATTGTAATTATTTTCTCACTATAACCATACTCTTGCCAAGACAAAAAAATAGTGCTAATATATAGCTTCTGATTAGTTATTTTCGTTATATGGCCAAGAGAAAGTTTAAACTAAAATCAAAGTATAAACCCCTGGGAGACCAACCGCAGGCGATTTCTGCTATGGAAAAAAGCTTGTCAAAAGGCAATCAGTTTCAGACACTACTTGGTGTAACTGGTTCAGGTAAAACCTTTACCATGGCCAACATCATTGATGGCACAGATAGGCCGGTTTTGGTTATGGCGCCTAATAAGGCACTGGCAGCGCAGTTATATAGGGAGTATAAGAATTATTTTCCAGATAATAGTGTTAATTACTTTGTCTCATATTATGACTACTACCAACCAGAAGCCTACCTACCCATTACAGATACCTATATAGACAAAGAAGCAATGATTAATGAACAGATAGATAAGTTTAGACACCAAAGCACCTCAGCGCTTTCTAGTAGAAACGATGTTATTGTAGTGGCTTCAGTTTCTTGTATATATAACTTAGGTGTACCAATTAACTACTTAGAGTCTTCACTGAGGCTAGCTATTGGACAGGGCTTGGTTAGAGGTGATTTAATTAAACAACTAGTTAAGATTCAGTTTGAAAGAACTACTGGTGAGCTAGAAAGAGGAAAGTTTAGAGTAAGGGGTGATATGTTTGAGATTATGCCTGCAGCAGAATATATATACTATCGTATTGAGCTAAGAAATCAAAAGATAGAGGATATTAATGTGATTTCACCAACTACCTTGAAAATAGAAGCAAACCCTAAAGAAGTATTAATATTTCCTCCTAAGCACTTTGTTTCCACTAAACCAGAGATTGAGGCAGCAGTTAAGGATATTAAAGATGAATTAAAAGAAAGGGTTAACTATTTTAAAAAGAAAAAACTATATTTAGAGGCCCAAAGGCTAGAACGCAGAACTAAATATGACATGCAAATGCTCAAGACTTTAGGCTATTGTCATGGTATTGAGAACTATTCTAGACACCTAACCGGCAAACTAGCTGGAGAAGCTCCTGATGCTTTGCTGGAGTATTTTCCTAGAGATGAAAACAACAAGCCAGATTACTTAACCATTATTGATGAATCACATATTGCTGTGCCTCAAATTAGAGGTATGTATGCTGGAGATAGGAGCAGAAAAGAGACTTTGGTGAAGTTTGGTTGGAGACTACCTTCTGCTTTAGATAATCGTCCTCTAAAGTTTGATGAATTCTTGACTAGAATAGATCAAGTCATCTTTACCACTGCTACCCCAGGAGACTATGAATTAAAACAATCTAAAGAAATTGCTGAGCAGGTTATTAGGCCAACAGGTTTAATTGATCCTCCTATTGATGTGAGACCAGTATTTGTGAAAGAAAAAAACTATAGCCAGATAGATGATATTATAAGTGAAGTACAAACTAATATTGCTAAAGAAGAAAGAGTTATTATTAATACCTTAACCAAAAGACAGGCTGAAGATTTAGTATCATATTTAGATAATCAAGATATTAAATCAAACTATCTACACTCAGATGTTAAGCTAGCAGACAGAACAGATATCTTAAAGAGATTCAGAGAGGGAGAGTTTAATGTGTTGGTAGGGGTAAACTTGCTTAGGGAGGGCTTAGACTTGCCTGAGGTGGCTCTGGTGGCTATTTTAGACGCAGACAGAGAAGGGTTCTTGCGTAGCAGAACCTCATTAATGCAGACTATGGGTAGAGCTGCTAGAAATGTAAAAGGAAAGGTAATATTATATGCAGATAAAATCACTGACTCTATGAAATATGCTATGGACGAAGTAGAGAGAAGAAGAAAGAAACAAAAAGCATATAACAAGAAACATAATATAGAACCAAAAACTATTGTCAAAGATATTGAAGACTTCTTAGACTTTAGTGACTTCAAGAAAGATGACAAGAAAAAGAAGAAGAAGTAAGTATATAGATAAATAAATATAAAAAAGAAAGAATAAAAAAGAAGAATAAATAGATAAAAAAAGAAAGAATAAATTAAACATATGGATAATTCAATATATATAAAAGGTGCTAAAATGCACAATTTAAAAAATGTAGACCTAGAGATACCACATAATAAGTTAACCGTTATCACTGGTGTTTCAGGCTCTGGTAAATCATCTTTAGCTTTTGATACCTTATTTGCTGAAGGACAAAGGCAGTATGTAGAGTCTTTGTCTCCATATTTCAGGCAGTTTTTAGGTAAAAAGAAACCTGCAGAAGTAGATGAGATATTAGGTTTAGCGCCGTCAATTTCTATTGACCAAAAAGCACTTAGTCATAATCCTCGTTCAACTGTTGGTACATTAACTGATATATATGACTACATGCGTGTACTATATGCTAGATTGGGAGAAGTTTTTTGCCCTCTTTGTGGTAATAGGATTGAAAAGCTTAGTTTAGAAGAAATTGTTGATATCATTATCTCTAAAGCTAGAGAGAAAAAACAGCTAAAGGTAGAGATAATCTCACCCATTGTTAGATCTAGGAAAGGTGAATACTATCAAGCTCTATATGATTATTTCTCACTAGGCTATAGTGAAGTAATAGTAGATGGTAAACGCAGAAAACTAAGTGAAAATATTGATATAAACCCCAAGAAAAAGCATGATATTGATTTAGTTGTTGACACTGTTGAAATAACTGATCAAGCTAGGCTCTTTGAAGCAGTTGAGAACTCTCTAGGATATAGTAAAGGTTTGCTGAAGTTAAACTATCCTGGTGACAAAGACACTATCCTTTTATCTTCAAACTGGACTTGTCCATATGATAACTATTCTTTTCCTGAGCTAGAGCCAAGACTTTTTTCCTTTAATAGCCCACAAGGCGCTTGTCCGGATTGTCATGGTATTGGAAAAATTGGCTTTAGATCTCAAACTCAGTGTCCTACTTGTGAAGGTAAAAGGTTAAACAGGGAAGCTTTATCTGTGAAAATTGGAGATAAGAATATAGATGAAGTTAGCAATATGACCATAGAAGACTTATATGACTTTTTCTCTGAGTATCACAAGAACATGACTAAAAGACAAAAAGATATTGCTGAAAATGTTGTTAAAGAAATATTAGAAAGACTATTTTTCCTCCTGCAGGTTGGTCTTGATTATCTTTCAATTGAAAGGGAGGCAGGCACACTATCAGGAGGGGAAGCGCAAAGGATTAGACTATCATCACAAATTGGATCACAGCTCTCTAGAACACTATATGTTTTAGATGAGCCCACCATTGGATTACATGAAAGAGACACGGATAGGCTAGTTGAAACATTAAAGACTTTGAGAGACAAGAAAAATACTGTAGTAGTGGTTGAACATGATGAGAGAACTATCTTAGAATCTGATTACTTAGTTGATATGGGTCCATATGCTGGAGCTTTAGGAGGTGAGGTTATTGTTAGTGGAGAAACTAAAAAACTACTGAAAGAAAAGAATCTTAATAATTCTTTGACTTTAGATTATTTGCAAAATAACAAAAAAATAGAAGTACCTAAGAAGAGAAGATCAAAAACCACAGAAAAGATAAAACTGCTGGGAGCTAGGGCTCACAATCTGCAAAACTTGCAGGTAGAAATACCACTAAGAAAACTAGTGGGAATTAGTGGGGTTTCTGGTTCTGGAAAGTCTTCTTTAGTATATGATGTTTTATATAAGAACTTAGCACAGCTAAAAAATAGTAGAGGCAAGAACAAGAACTTTAAGGATTTGACTAAGTTTATCGGCAGTGAATATGTAAACAAGGTGGTGGTAATAGATCAGTCACCAATTGGTAGAACTCCTCGTTCTAACCCAGCTACCTATACTGGAATATTCACTCCTATTAGAGAATTCTTTGCTAGTTTACCAGAAGCTAAAGAAAGAGCCTATAGCTTATCTCGTTTCTCCTTTAACCGCCCTGGTGGTCGCTGTGAAGCTTGTCAGGGGGCTGGTTTTAATATTATTGAAATGCATTTCTTGCCACCTGTGATGGTAGAATGCGAGGTTTGTCATGGTAATAGGTTTAATAGAGAAACTCTGCAAGTGAGGTATAAAGGACTTAGTATCGCTGATATCTTAGATTTAACTATTGATGAGGCTATGCCTGTTTTTAAAGATCAGTATAAGATTACTGACAAACTTAAAGTACTACAAGAAGTTGGTCTTGGCTACCTAAAACTAGGTCAAAGCGCTACCACTCTTTCAGGAGGGGAAGCTCAACGTATCAAACTAGCTAGAGAGCTTAGTCATGTCTTAGGAAAAAGAACTCTTTATCTACTAGATGAACCAACAGTTGGATTACACTACTATGATATTGAGATGTTGCTGACTGTGTTAAACAAGCTAGTTGATAGACAAAACTCTGTCTTAGTAATTGAACATAACTTACACGTACTTAAGAGTATGGATTATTTAATTGACCTTGGTCCAGAAGGAGGGCACAAGGGAGGTAAGGTAGTAGCTAAAGGTACCCCAGAAGAGCTAGCAGGTAATGAGAATAGCGCTACTGGTAAATATTTATATGATTACCTATGAAACTACTTGAAATAGCTAAAAAAGCACCAAATAAACCAGGTGTATATAAATATTTAGATAAAAATGGTGATGTACTTTACGTAGGTAGGGCCACTAGTTTGCGTGCAAGACTGAAGCAATATTTTCAAAAGCAAATTGATGACAGAATTAAAGAAATGGTGCTTTTGGCTGATGATATTGAATATATTGAAACTAATTCAGTTTTAGAGGCTATTATTTTAGAAGCAAATCTAATTAAAAAGTATTGGCCTAAATATAATGTAAAGGATAAAGATGATAGGTCATTTTCTTATTTAATTATAGACAAAAGACTAGACTTTCCTAAACCTGTGATTGTCAGAGGCAGGGAATTAAAGAAGTTTATTTCTGATAAGGTACAAGTCTTTGGACCATATCAATCTCAGTATTTACTTAGACGGGCCCTAAAGCTAATTAGGCAAGTTTTTCCCTATAGCACCTGCCAGCCAGAGTCTGGGAAAGCTTGTTTTGATTATCAAATAGGGCTTTGTCCTGGTGCTTGTATTTCTGCGATAGACTCAAAAGACTATAAGAAAAATATTGATAAAATCATCTTACTCCTAAAAGGTGATAGAACTAGACTCATTAAAACCTTAAAGAAGAACAACCCTGAACAGGTTGAAGCCTTAAGGAATCTACAAGAGGTGAGCCTTCTACAAAAAGAAAAAGACCTGCAAACACCACAACTAAGCAGAATTGAAGCCTATGACATCTCTCATTTAGGCGCTAAAGAAGCATACGGCTCTATGGTTGTTTTTAGTGATAATGAAATAGATAAGAGTCAGTATAGATTATTTAAGGTTAGTGAAGAAAACAGCGGTGATGATTTGCATTCAATGCTTGAGGTAGTATCAAGAAGACTCAAGCACTTAGAATGGCCTAGACCAGATATAATACTGCTAGATGGCGGTAAACCGCAGGTTGATTTTCTTAGTCGTTATTTTGATGATAATAATATTACCATTCCTTTAGTTGGTTTATCTAAATATGGAGGTGATGTTTTAGTTTTTAAGAAAAATACTAGCAAGAATGTAAGGGAGCTTATAAAACTGCTTAAACCAAAACTACAAGAGCTTAGAGAAGAAGCGCACAGGTTTTGCTTGCAAGCTTCTAAGAAAAGGCGTAGAATACAAAGAAAATAAATAAAGAAAATAAAAAAACGTTGTTTAACAATTTAATAAATAAAGCATTATGAAGCAAAAAGTCACATGGTATGTAAAACCGCTGGACTCTCACACCAACAAGGTGATACAAAGAGAATTAAATGGAGCCGAGCAAGTTAAGTTGAAAACTAATTTGGAAAAGCCTGTATTAGCTTATCAAGTTGATCATGCTTTTATCACTAGATTAAATGACAGTAAGTATGACCTTCATTTGAAGTATAAAGTCTATAAAAGGCAAGGCAAGGATAGCTTGGCCAACGAGTTTTCTTTTAGTTTTTTAAACAAAAAAAAGAAACAAAATAAACTTTGAAAACACCATGTAAAAGCAACTAAAAGGGTTGCTTTTTTTAATTGACATGAGATAAGCAGATTTTATATATACACACTTAAACAAAAATGATAAAATATACTTGAAAGACGCGATGCTTAATATACAAAAATAAGCACAATAAATAAGATAATTATTAGTGTTATTAATAAGTAAAAAATATGTTTCCTAATTTTCTCAAAAAAGAGCCATTACCTAAAGAATTAAATAAGACTTTCATTGCCGTGGTTGAACATCTAAACTCTTGTGAGGATAAGGAGGATGCGCTCAGAGAAGCTCATCAGATAGTAGCATCTAGATTTAAAAGTTCACGCTTTAAGATATTAATAATGTTTAGCAGGGCTTTTATTAAAGATCCTGAAAAGATGTGGGAGAAAAAGTTTTTATATTGTTTTCAAGTAAACTATTTACTTCGTATGTTTCTAGCTAAGAGTAAATGGTTTGAGGATGAAGATATTAAATTAAAATTTAGTTTTGTTTACTACATAGTTCCTCATCAGTATTTGAAAATAAAACTCAGTGATAATCAGTATATGAATGTTGACCCCTGGGGTTATGATTTTGGAGTTAAGTTCGGTGACTACTTATATGGCTTTCATTAATTTATAAGTACTTTTTTTTTATTTTATTTTTGTTATAATAAAACTGTATTTAATTTATAATATATTAACTTTAAAATTTATGTGGAAAAGAATTATTTTAACCTTATTTATCCTTTTACTATTAACACTTGACGGACTACTTATAGCTGATATAATCTCAGGTACAAACACCTTAGTTTCAAATATATCTGCTATTGTAATAAGTATTCCTTTAATTATTTATTACATTGTATTTTATAAAGATTAATTTAAGAAATTATCACTATGATGAATTTCGAGAGTTTTCCAAATCAAGAGCCTGTTATTGATTCAGGAGATTTTGAAGAAATAGTACCTGAGTTATATGATTATGCTGTAGAACACAGTTTTGATATTGATAAGGATGCTGTAAAAGAGTGCCTGGAAGTGCTGAGTCAATACACAGATCCTGCTCAAGCTAAAGAAGACTTAAAAAAGATTTGGGATGCTATGAATACAGATAATGGTTTGAAAACTGATTTGGTAGATTTTAATGAAGATGATGATATGTAGTTTTGAAATAGAATTTTATAAGCAGAAAAATATATTAAAATCAAAGCCTTTTATTGGCTTTGATTTTATTTTAAGCCATGCTAATATATTAATATTAATATAATTTTAAAATTATGAAACTAAAAAAGATTAAAAGAATACGGAAAGCCCTTACCCTAAGTATAATTTTAGCTACTGGACTTAAGAAATATTTTAAGTATAGAGAGTATAAGAAGGAGCAGAAAAATCAGAAAGAAGATAAGTAAGAAAACTGAAGCAAGCATATTTTATGTTTGTTTTTTAAAAATATAATTTGAACATTACAATTTAGTACAAACCTAAAAATTGGAGGAATTATGAATTCTAAGAAATCAAGCCCTAGTTCTCGTAAAGAAAAGTTAATTAATGTTATTGTTCCTGACACCAGTGTATTAATCAGAGACCCTAAATCACTTCTTCGTTTTTTAAAAGAAGATAATTTAGTTTTGTTGCCACTTCAAGTTTTAATAGAACTCGACAACATTAAAGACAGAAGAGATGATACTGCACCAGAAGCAAGAGAAGTTTCTGTTATTATTGAAAAGTATCAAACTGAGCATGAAAAGTTTCAGATTGTTAGCAATGTTAGCAGAAAAAACCTAAGTTTTTTTGATCCGCAAAAGGGTGATCATGTCATCTTGGCAACCTTAAAACATATTTTTAATGAAAAATACAAGAAAAATTTGTATAAAAAATATGATAAGGTTAAATTCATTAGTCAGGATAGGAATTTGCGTATTTTGGTTAGACAGGCCTTGCCAGGAGTGTTTGTTGAAGAGTATAAATTCGATAAGCCAGTCAAAGAAGAAGGTGAAGAAAAATCATTTGTGAGGATTGTTAATTTTCAAGATGAATTGAAGAGCTCTGAGCAAGGATTTAAGTATTGTCAGTATGATGAGAGCAGGCACGGAAAGATTTTAGAAAATCACATGGCTGTTTGCACTAGAGGTGCTTATTTGGACGTAAATGATATAAGTAATATTTTGTTAGTTAGGAAGGGTGATATTTTGCAAGAGATTGATAAAAACATTAAAGCTGATGTTTTAAAACCATACAGTAATGGTGGTGGTATTAATTGGATGCAATATTTAGCCTTTCATCATTTATTAGATCCTGAAATAAGAGCATTATTTCTGGTTGGGTCCGCTGGAACTGGAAAGACTTTAATGTCAATTGCTGCAGCTATACACTTGCGACAGAAATACAACCGTATTTTATGTAGCAGGCCAGCTGTATTTATGAGCAATAAAGATGAGCATGGATTTTTGCCTGGTGATTTAAACGATAAAATGAATCCCTGGGTTGAACCAATTAGACAAGCCTTTAATTTTTTATCTGAAAAGCGTAAGCAAAAAAATAAAAAAGATGCTTTTAGATATGAGGACCTCTTTGTTGGTGAAGACAATTCTAATGGTAAAGACAAGAAAAAATCTGCTGATAACAGTAAGTTCCAGATTGTTCCTTTAAATTATATCAGAGGAACAACTCATCACAAGAAGATTTTTATTGTTGATGAAGCACAAAACCTTAGCCCACATCAGATAAAAACTATTATTACTCGTATGGGAGAGCACAGTAAAATCATTTTTACAGGTGACCCTTTTCAAGTAGATGTGTCTAAGCTAAAAGATGAAAGTGATAATGGTATGATGTATGCTATTTCTAAGTTAAAGCATCATCCTATGATTGGAGTGGTACATCTTGACAAAGCTGTTAGATCTAAGTTAAGCGAACTAGCAGGTAATTTGCTTTAAATAATATAAGTGGCTTTATAAAAGCCACTTTTTCTTTTTTAATTATTATTGTATAATATATAATACGATAAATGATAAAAATAATAGTTATTTACTAGTATTAATAAAAATATGTCTAAAGTATTATTCTCTGAAAAACAAAGTATAAAACCAAATTGGGTCTGGATGATCTTCTTGGTTCTATTTGTTATTTTTATCTATACTATAGTAATGCAGGAATTCTTTAATAAACCTGTTGGTAATGAGCCTGTTTCTGATACTGTTATGTGGTTAAATGGAGGGTTATTAGTACTACTATTTCTTTTGATTAGAAACATGGTTTTGCAATTAGAGTTAAGAGATGATGGTATATACTATAAATATAGGCCTATTCACAACAAGTGGAGACAAGTTCCGTATTCTAAGATTAAAAGTGCTTATATACGCAAGTATAATGCTATTACTGAGTATGGTGGTTATGGTATTAGATTAGGGCTGGCAGGTAAAGGTAGAGCTTTAAATGTACGTGGTAATATGGGACTTCAATTAGAGTTTAATGATAAAAAGAGTAAGCTTTTAATAGGAACACAGAAACCTGAAAAACTAAAGGAAGCTTTAAAGCAGAAAATAGAATTAAAAGAAGATGATGCTAATGATAATAATGATAATAAGAGCAATGAAAAGGATTTAGACAAGACTACTAATACAAATGATAATAAATAAAAGAATTAATATTTATTAATTAATCACAAATATGGCAAAAAAGAAACAATTAACAAAATCAACAGAGGACAAAATTATCTTTGGAGTTTGCGGAGGATTAGGAGAGTATTTTGAAGTAGACTCTATTCTATTTAGAATAGCTTTCATTATTTTAACTTTTGCTGGTGGTGGAGGTATTCTAATATATCTTCTTCTAGCATTACTTATGCCTACAACTGTTAAATAGGATATAAAAGATAATCACTATAAATAAGATAAATAAGAAGTTTGTATATGAATATTAGAAACAAACTTAAAAACAGCCTAATAGCTACAACAATAATTGTCTTTGTTTTTAGTTTTTTTGTTTTTAATATTAGCTTTGCACAAGAGAATAAAGAGTCAGTGGATCTAAAAGAGTTTAATTACATGAGCCTAGAGGTTGAAGCAGATAATGTTGAGGCAGTGAACAAGCTGCAAGTTTTTTGGCATGATTTAAAAGATAGGATTGACTTAGCTTTCACTTTTAACAAAACCAAGAAGATAGAAAAGGAATTAAAGTTTGCTGAGAAAAGAATTAGGTGGGCTAATGTTTTAAGCGCTGTTGATTCTCAGGATAAAAAGGACTTAGCTTTTAAGCTTGGCGCAAAGGCAGATGAGTATGTAAATAGGATAGTAGATAAATCTCATAATGCCTTTAAGCAAGTTAATGAAAGAGAGAAGAACATCTTAGAAAATATCTTAATACATCAAGATAATAAAGATAAGGTTTGGGAGAGCTTAGAATCCAATATTGCTGTTGAAAACAGTGAGGATTTTATGAGAATAAGAGAGCAGATTGAAAGTAAGCAGCAAAGCTTTATGGAAAAACTAGCTAATAACACTGAAGTTCCTGGTGAGCTAAGAGAAAGATTTGAAGAGCAAGTTCAAAAAACTAAGCAAAGGAGGGAAAATAGACAGAACTTTATTAAAAGAAATAGAGAGCAACTAGATAATTTAAACGCTAGCAACAATAGTGAATTAAAGGAGTTTTTGGAGAAGCGTAGACAAAATATGATGCATTTCAATGAAGAATTTCAAGAAGAATTTGAAGATTTTTCAGAGGATAGACAAAATAGAAACAGGCAAGAGCCAGATCAAGGACCAGAAGAGTCACCAAATCGTTTAGGTGAAAATAAAAACAACAATAGATATAATATTAATAATGAAGGCAGTGATGATGCTCTAAATATGCCTGATATTGATATTAACTCTGATAAATATCAAGAATTTCTAAGAATGCTTGATAGTAGTCAACCAGCAGCAGATGAAATGGAAGCTGTTGAGTAGGTCTAATAACTTTAAATAATAAATAATAATATAATTGCTATGATTAAAAACAGATTTCATAACTCTTATAATTTTATCCTTGTTTCCACTTTAGTGCTTTTATTTGCGCTATTATTTGGTTATGTAGGAGCTCATTTATACTTTGAGAGTAATAAAGGTATAACACAAAAAAATATAGAAGAAAGTATTGGATCAGAAATAGATAAAGAGATAGAAAAACAAGATTCAAACTTTAAAAGCCAAGAAGATTTAGTTATTAGTGCTGTGAAAGAGGTTTCACCAAGTGTGGTATCAGTTCTAGCTACTAGAGATTTATCTACCATACAAAGCCAACCATCACCACTACAAGATGAGTTTCTGAAAGAGTTCTTTGGTGATGATTTTAGAATAGAAACTGGCCCTGACGACGAGACTAGAACACAGGAGCTAAGCTCTGGTAGTGGTTTTATCATCTCAGAAGATGGTTATATTATTACTAATAAACATGTAGTTTCCTATGAAGACGTTGACTATAGTGTAGTTTTAAATAATGACAAATCATATACAGCTACTGTAGTTGATAGAGATACTATTACTGACTTAGCTGTGCTAAAGATTGAAGCCGAGGAGAGCTTGCCTGCAGTAGAGCTAGGTGATAGCGCTAATTTAGAAGTAGGACAAACTGTCATTGCTATTGGTAATGCTTTAGGAGAGTTCTCTAATACTGTTTCTACTGGAGTTATCTCTGGACTGTCACGTACAGTTATAGCTGGTGGGGCAGGAAACAGAGAGAAGCTAACTAATGTTATTCAAACAGATGCTTCTATTAACCCAGGTAATTCAGGAGGGCCACTTTTAGATAGCAGTGGTAAGGTTATTGGCATTAACACTGCTATAGCAAGTCGTGGTCAAAACATTGGTTTTGCTATTAGTATTAATGAGATTAAGTCAGCTATTGATAGTATTTATGAAACAGGTAAAATTGTGAGACCTTGGCTAGGAGTTAGGTATATTATCATTAATGAAGAAATAGCTAGACAAAACGATTTGTCTATAGACTATGGCGCCCTTATTGTTAGAGCTAGTAGTTCAGAGCTAGCTGTAATTCCAGGTTCTCCAGCAGATAAAGCTGGACTAAGAGAGAACGATATTATTTTAGAAATTAATGGTGAAAAGGTTACTAACCAAAAGCCACTTGCTTATCTTATCTCACAATATAGTCCAGGTGAGACTATAGAGCTAACTGTCCAAAGCCAAGGAGAAGAGAAGACTCTAAGTTTAGAGTTAGGAGAGAGACAATAGTATATTTATATGTGTTTATATAAAAAGAAGCCCTTAGTTATTATTAACTAAGGGCTTTGTTTTGGGGTACCACTCTTTAGAGGAAATCCTCTAAATTGTTGTGTGCAAGTGGTAGCAAAATTGTTCTTATACCCTTTTTTTGGGCATATTTTCCGACTTCAGATTCAAAGGCTTGTGTAGTAAAAAGAATGATATCATCACTTTCAAAACCATAGTGTTCAAGCACTCTAATGCAATTTTCACTAGCATTACGGTTAGTGATAACTAGCATGATCTTTTGATGATTTTTTAAAAGTTCACATTCTTGTTTTGAGCTTTCCAGTATGTCGTATCCATCAATAATGGACACATTAAATGTTCGAGTCCAGATCTCATAGATTTGTTTTGTGGTAGAATCTGTGAAATAAACTAAAACATTTTTTTTACTAACAGCTTTTTTAGCAGTTTTACTTTTCGGTATTGCTTCCATTCTGTATTATTTTTTATTTTAAGGTTCAAAGTAAGTATACTATATTTATTAAAATAAGTCAAGAGGATAAGTGAATTAGCCTAATAACTTGGCTTTTTTTTAAAAATGTTATATAATATATATAGGTATTTAACCTATTATTTATTTATTTATCCCTACTATTTAGGTAGAGGTTAATTTAAAAAAAAAGATATGGCAAACAAAATGACCAAATCTCAAATCTTAACTGCATTAGCAGAAAAGACTGAGTTAAGTAAAAAAGACGTAACTAACGTCTTAGACACTTTAGCTGATTTAGCTTACACAGAAGTTAAAAAGAATGGTGAATTCGCTTTACCAGGTTTTGGTAAATTAGTTAAAGTTAAAAGAAAAGCTAGAATGGGACGTAACCCAATGACTGGTGAAGAAATTAAGATTCCTGCTAAGACAGTTGTTAAATTTAGACTTTCAAAAGCAGCTAAAGATTCAGTAGCTTAATAGTTGCCAATTACTTTATAAACAAAAGACCTCCATAATCGGGGGTCTTTTGTTATTGACTTTAAACTAGTATATTGATATATTAAGGTAATTGTTATTTACAATATATAAAGTAATTAGGAGTATTAACCAAAAAAATAGTTGCAATGAAAAAAAGACAGAGAATCAGATTAAGAGTAGTTTTTGTATTTAGTGTTACAGTTCTTATGGCAAGCTTAATGTTTTCCTGCGAGAAAGTAGAGGAATATGAAATAAAAGAAGTGCCAAGTTCGGTGACCTGGTCAGAGGATGTTAAAGATGAGATTGATGCTATCAGGCAGTCGAAAAGCCTTAGTGAGGCCATACAGGTTATGCAAACTGATAATTTTACCTCAAAGGTATTTAATGAAATACCTAAAAAGGCAAAAGAACTCAATTTGTCTTGGGCAGATGATCCGGACTTTGTTAACCGCGGCTTATATCTATTTACAGCCAAAGACAAGCTAAGTCTACTTGATGAGGCTAAGAGCCAGCAGTTTAAGACTAATCTAGCTGGTTATGAGCCCGGCTTTATTGTAGACCATAATGGTGATCATCATCATTATCTTCTGGAAAGCTTTACTAAAGTTTTAAACTCTAAAGACCTTAAACTTGAGTATGTAGGGGTTGCTAGTAAAAGGCAGCAGAATACTGAGGCTGATAAGGTGCTAAGGAAGGTTGAGTTTAACAGTAAGACTTATCCTTGTTCAGTCCATGACAATATTCACTATTGGATTAGATTTGCTAAGGAGAATGATATTGTACTCATTGGTCACGGAGAATTACCAGAATCACCTTGGAAGATTATAGCCTACAGTGAAGCTCAAGATCACTTAGACCTTGGTTACATTATTGCTCTTAAGCTACCTGAAAACAGCAGTTATGTTAAAATGGAATCAGGTGAAGAGTTTATAGAAACTCCAAGTGGAAAAATGACAGTTACTTTGTCATAAAAATTATATAAGTCGCTCTAATAAAGCGGCTTTTTTATTTCTTATTAAATGCTTATTAAAGCAATATTAAGATTAAATTAATATTAGGTTAATAATATATTAATATTAGATTAATATTCTCTTAAGTTAATATTAAAACATACTTATTATATGTAAATATAATTGACATATATGGATAAATTGCTATGATTAATTATCAGCAATATTGCTGAATAGAACCTTAAAACAAATAATATGGTAGCATCACTGATCTTAATTCAATTGATAGACTTTCTGGTAATTTTCTTGTTACTTGCAATTGCTGCGCTAGGAGTATTGTATTTTGCTGTTTCCTTAAATATTGTAAATCTTCATAAGAAGACTTTATACTTTTCTATCATAGTGCTTGCTCTTTTAGTGGCTGTTGTTGTTGCAATTGAAAAGGGTCCCAATGTTGATTTAGGTACCTTTATAATCCTCAAAATACTTTTTGTCTTTGGTTTGATAATATTATTAAAATCAGATGATAAAAAGAATAAGAAAGTAGATGAATATGATGACAACAGTAATGATAATGAAGCTGGCCAAGAAAATGGATGCACTGAAGAAAACAATTAGTTATGCAATTTTGCCCTTGTATATAAACAGGGGCTTTTTTATTTTTGAGTACTAAAAAATCATCTAAAATGTATAATATAACTAAATATAGATCATAATTTATATTGACATATAGTAATAAATTTGTTATTATAATCTGTTAGCAATATTGCTAAGCGAACTTTAAAAATAAATATTATTTTAATATTAAAAATTATTGCAATTTCATTGGCAGTATTGAGCTTTGTAGTTATGGTTGTAAGTATTATTTTTAAATATAAAAATAAGAACCTTCGTATTGTAAGTGCCGAATTATCATTTCTCACGACTATCGCTTTTGCTTTTTGGGCTGCTAATGAAGATGGCGCCTTGTTATACTTTGGCGTAGCTGTATACTTTGTACTTAGTTCAATACTTTTTTTGAGTTTAAGTGAAATGTAAAAAATATTCCAAATTTACCCTTTGTTAAAAACTGAGGGTTTTTTATTTTATTATTATGATAATCATATTTATATTTTACTATTACCAAACAAATAAAAAACTAGCTCTTGCTAGTTCTAAGGATTTAATTAAATCTTAATTAAATTTATATTAAGTTTGCTATTTATCTTCTGTTTCTTTCTTATCTATTTCTTGATCAACTTTTTCTTTTTCTTCTTTATTCTTTTTTTCTCCTTCTGATCTTTTTCTATTAAATTCTTTTACATATTGACCTAAACCAAATGTATTTAGTCTATTTGATAGTTTGGTGCTTCTCTCTAGGTATTCAATTACTGACAGGAGCTCCACATAGTATCTACCATTAATAATTCTATATCTCAGTCCTCCTATGTCCTTAACAGCTCTTCTAATAGTTTTGTCACTGACACCAGCAAGTTTAGCTGCTTCTGAGATAAGTAGCCAGATGGGGTTTCTTATTAGTTTTTCCTGTATCTTTTTTCGTACCATTTAGGGGACTTTAGTCCAGGGAACTCTGGACTAAAGTGCACCTTTTTACACTTTTTTAGTCTAGAATAATCTGGACAGAACTATTTGCTTTTAATGGTACTTTAGTCCAGGAAACCCTGGACTAAAGTCTATATTTCAATGCTTACACACTTTATTAAAAAAATCAAGCCCTAGAGGCTCTTTTTGTTCATATTTGATCATCTATGTTTATATTCAATATTTTTATATACATAATCTAATATACATATGAGCTGTGGATATCTCTATAGCTAAGTCTATATTTGTATAATTTCCTAATTCTTTGTTTTAGTCTCTATAATAATATTTCATTTAATATCTAAGGCCTGCTCTTTAAATTTCTTTAGCAGTATTTGTTACCATTTCTTTTTTTGGCCGTATTGATTTTTTAGAGGATAATTGCTATATTAGACAAATAAAAGGCGGGAGTATTCCTGTCTATGTTTGAGTGGAAAATATAACTATATAATCTTAATATAATGAGCAGTAATCTGCTAAAGAAATTTAAAGAAAGCAACTTAAGCTCGAGGTCTCTTAGGAAAGATAAGCAGGCCTTTATTGAAATATATAATATCTATGTAGATGATATCTACAGATTCATATATTTCAAGGTTGGTCACAGAGAGGAAGCTCAAGATATTGCAAGTAATGTCTTTTTAAAGGCCTGGGATTATATTGCCTCAAATAAGGTGGATAAGTCTAAGAATTTAAAGGCATTGTTCTATAAGATAGCTAGAAATACTATAGTAGATTATTACCGCTCTAAGAGGGACACTAGCCCCTTAGATAGCCTGGAAAATACAGACTTGAAGGATATTAAACAAGATCCTCAGGCTCTAACAGAAATTAAGCATGAATATGAGAGAATATTAAAACTGCTTAATAATTTAAAAGAAGACTATAAAGAAGTTATTATATTAAAATATGTTAATGAGCTTAGCTGGGATGAGATCTCACAAGCTTTAGGTAAAAGCAAAGGTTCATTAAGGGTATTACTACATAGAGCTACTAAAGCTCTAGAAGAGGAAGATAAGAAAGATGTAGAGGCCAGGGAAGGTAAGAATGAATAAATAAATTATACAGTTACTGTAACAAATTTAATTCTATTACGAATACTAAGGTGAAAGCTAATTTTTACCCCATGAAAAAAACATTACTCTCACAACTTCATAATTTAAAAGACGTGCAACCTGACAAGCAGTGGAAAGCTGAAAGTCAGGAGTTTTTGCGTACTCATATTAATAATGATGTAAAGAGTGGTGCTTTTTCTAAAGTAATGGTTTGGGTGAAGGACTTTGCTAAAGTTTCTTCTCAGCCAGCTTTTGCTTTAGCAGCTTTTGTTTTGATACTAATTACAGGTGTAGCTTTTTTCAACCCTATGCTTTCTGATGCTAAGCCAAATGACTCACTATACATTGCTAGAATTATAAGTGAGAAGGCACAAGTGAACATGACTTTTAATAAAGAAAATAGAGATAGGTTGTCAGCGCAGTTTGCAACTAATCATGCTAAAGATATCACTAACCTAATTAATGATCCTGAATTTCACTCTCAAGAAGACAGTGAAGACAAGATTGCTAATTTAAGTGATGATTTTAATAAAGAAATTAACACTGCTAGAGAAAGTATAAACAGTATTAACAAGAGAGATAATTCTAATAGGCAAAATAAAGACAATGGAAATAATGATGTAAATAATAATTCTAATGATAATTCAGACAATAGTGAAGATGGTGATGGCACTGAACTTGATGATGAAGGAAAAATCATAAGTGCTGACACTAGAAAAGATAATCAAGGATTAGAGATAAATATTAAAGATAATGATAGTGGCGATACTAGTGATGGTGATATTGGTATTCTAGGTAGCGATGAAGAAGTAGACACTGAAACTGAAGAAGAACCAAGTGTTAATGATAGTCAAGCTAATGACAATGAAACTAATGATAGTTCTGATGAAGGAGCGGATGCTGATTTAAACAGTGAGGAAGAGAATGCTTCTTCAACTTTAAATCAACTTCAGTCTATAACTGAAGAAGTTAATAAAGAAGGTGGAGATGTTGATGAAACTAATAAAGCTCTAGATGATGCTCAAAGATTATTTAATGAAGAGAAGTACCAAGAAGCTTTAGAGAAACTAAATGAAGTTGAAGATATGTTAGAAGGGGTAAGCACTGAAATCAGTGAAGAACCTAGTGTAGAGTAATTAGAGAATGTATTTAAGTAATTAGATATTGTATTTATACATAATTATTAAATTATTATGCCAGTAGAAAGACTTGACCTTGAAAACGCTGAAAATAGCGACATCCTGGTAAATGAACACTGGCTTAGATATAAATTCATTAGAGAGCACCTTACAACTGAGAAAGTACTTGATATCGCTTGTGGATCAGGCTACGGCTCATATTACCTGTCATTAAACAATGGATTACATGTAATAGGAGCAGATGTTAGCAGTGATTCAATTAACAAAGCTAAGAAGAGCTATCAGAAGGATAATTTGCAGTTTCAAGTAGCTAATGCCTTAAGTCTGCCTTTTGCAGATAGTAGCTTTGATGCAGTGGTTTCACTTGAGACCATAGAGCATTTCAATATTAGTGATCAGAAACTATACATTGTAGAGCTAAAGAGAGTTTTAAAGCCAGAAGGGAAGCTGTGGTTATCAACACCTAATGCTCAAGCCTCAAAGCACAAGAATCCTTGGCACTTGAAAGAGTTAAGCTTCTCTGAACTTCAGAACCTATTATCTAGCAACTTTAAGAAATACAAGATATTAAAGCAAGGTACAGCTCTGGCAACAGTTATTAGCTCTGATGATTTCAAAGATGAAGGTAGTAGTGTTGATTTGAGCTCAGAGATATACCCTAAATACTACATAGCTTTAGCTTCAGATGGAGATATGGATAACGTTAATTTAAATAATACTGCTGTGTCACTAAACCCTAGAGCCTTTAGTCGTTTAGATAATCATCCAGTTAAGAAGATAAGTGATAGTATATATCATCCAGTTTCTAAGATATTAAAGAAGTTAAGGCGTAAGAAGAAGTAATTATACTAATAATTATAATAATAGACTAATAAATATAATATTACCTTATAACATAGAAAAGATATCAACTTAGTGTGAATTTATGTAGCTTATATAGATAAGCTGAAAAATCCACATTAAGTGGAGGAGCAAAGGATATCAAGGTCGATGCCTATTACGATAGGTGGCCGATGCTAATTAAAAATCTAAAAAGGTTTTTAATCTCTGCTTCATAGATCGATTAAGCTTTTCTCCACACTGATACACGTAAATCATTATTACTATGAGTAATAATAAGATGAGCGCTACAGTGTGGGAGAGAATAACCCCCATGTATTTTTTCCCGAAAACATTTTGAAACATTTATTTGTATCAGTGTGTGGGGAAGCGGGATTCCGATTGATCTATATATAAGTAGATTTAAAAGCTGAAAATTCAATTATATTATCTGTTTAGCCTTTTGGCTCAGACATTAATATAATTAACCAAACAGAATTATGAACAAATTAC
>Ga0136558_1000198_pt1 | contig 36466 bp, 33 predicted proteins | sample AntRauTorckE6833_FD_101391 | JGI IMG/M metagenome (GOLD analysis project Ga0136558, IMG submission 101391) | Saline lake microbial communities from Rauer Islands, Antarctica - Metagenome Torckler E6 #833 | ecosystem: Environmental > Aquatic > Non-marine Saline and Alkaline > Saline | place...
ATAAAATCTCATGATTATTAATTTCAATAAATGGTTTAAACTCTTTCATAGATTGAGTTCTAATTCCTTTTCCAGCCATTAATATTGTCCAGGTGTTCATATGTAATTTAATATAATATTTATAAATTATATTTTAACATACTAGAATTATAGAAAAAAGTAAATAGTACATACTGCAATTAATACAATTATAAAATATGTATTAAGATTTAAAATAAAAAAATCTCCTAATAAGAGACTTAATAAAACCTGCTTACTTAAGCTATCTAATTATTTCTAACTATTTCTTGTCTAACAAATAAGGTCTTAAACGTCTGCTTGAGGAGTTAATAGCATAAAACAAAAGTACCACAATAGCACTATGCAATAACAGCTTATAAGCAAGGGTTCTCCAAAACCAAGCTTCGGTTAAGAAAAAACTGCTTGAGCTCTGATAAACACTAAAAATAAAGTCTATGCTTTGATAGGAAAAATTGAAGATTACAGTTGCAAAAGCAGTGATAACAATAAAGGAGTAAATAGATATATTAGTGAAAAATCTCAGCTGTAAATATCTAGAGGATATAGTTGTAATAAGGAAACTGATTATATATATAAAAAAGAAATCAAAGGAAAAAATATCAAAAACAAAACCAATTAGAAAAGCAAAATAAAGGTAATAATCTTTTCTACCTAAGATAACTATTAATATAAGTAGTATTAAAGGTAAATTGATCAAATTAAAAGGTGCACTCAGTGAAGAGATAAAGGTAAATTGCAAAACAATTAAAAAATAACTTAAAACTATTTGCAAGGCTAATTTAAAATACTTAGTCATATATTAAGGAATAACCACTGCTAAAAAATCAAGTTCATTTAAACTATATAATGGTTCAATGGTAGCTTCCTGCCAAATATCATTACTTTGTTTAGTAACAGAGCTTACCTCACCAACAATTAATCCTGGTGGTATATCTTTTTCTAGTCCTGAGCTAACCACTAAATCACCAACACTTATATCATGTTCTTGAGGAATTAAATTCATAGATATTGTTAAACCTAAGCTACCTTGAACTATCCCCAGGGCTTCACTTTGCTTTGAAAAACGAGCAGCAAACTTACAATCTTCATTAATACTTAAACAAACCTGAGCTGAATTATCATGAAGTGAAAGTATTTTTCCAACCAGTATACCCTCTTCATTTATCACAGCCATACCCTCTCTTAGACCATCCTCCAAACCTTTGTTGAGGTAAATATTACTTTGATTTATATCTTCAGATAATAAATTATCAGAAGCTACCACTCTAGCCATCACCTTATTATATTCATTTTCTTCAAAAAAGTTTAAATAACTTCTAAGCTTATCATTCTCTCTTTGCACTTCTTGCCACTTTGCTTTTTCAGCTAACATCTCATTAAGCTCTCTTTCTAGTCTTTGCTTACCTTCTTTTAATTCTCTCTCTTCTTCAGAACCACTAAAAGATGAACCCCAATTACTACCTAGATTATAAAAAACTTCTCCACCTTTATTTATACCGCTAATAACTAGTTTCTCTAAAGGCTTTAAAGCATTTAGATAATACAAAAAAACAAGCAATATTAGTATAAGCAAAATTGAATATATTTTCTTTTTATTAAAAGTTTTCTGCATGAAATATATTAGCTTTCCATGTCAGCTGAAGAGACCACCTTTTCTAAAAGCTCAGGATCATCAAGTAATGCCCCAGCTCCTCTGGAAACACAAGTTAAGGGGTCATCTACAATATTAACAGGAATTTTAGTAGCTTGAGCAATAGCCTTATCTAATCCTCTAAGCATAGAACCACCACCTGAAATATATATACCCCTTTGATAAATATCAGAAACTAACTCTGGAGGTGTATTTTCTAAAGTATTTTTTATATTATCTATCATCTTGCTAACAGTTTTTGAGATAGCTTCCCTAACCTGATCATCACTAATATTTATAGCCTTTGGTAAGCCAGTTAAAAGATCCCTACCTCTAACCTCCATTATTTTAGGTTCTTCTAAAGGTAAGGCGCTACCAATTTCTATTTTCACCTTCTCTGCTAACTGCTCTCCAATTAAAATATTAAACTCCTCTCTTATATAATCTACAATATTAGCATCAAACTCATTACCAGCTAATCTAAGTGACTTCCAAGTAACCACACCACCTAAAGATATCACAGCAATTTCAGTAGTACCTCCACCAATATCAACCATCATAGTAGCGGTAGCTTCAGTAACTGGTAGTCCTGAACCAATAGCAGCTGCCATAGCTTCATCTATTAAATACACTTTTCTAGCTCCAGCAGACTTAGCAGCATCCTCCACCGCTTTCTTCTCAACCTCAGTTAGATCAAGTGGTATTCCAATTACAACTCTAGGTCTAGGGATAAGAGTAAAGGTTTCACTATGAACTTTGTTAATAAAATATTTAAGCATTTTCTCAGTTACTTCAAAGTCAGAAATAACACCATCAATTAAAGGTTTAATAGCTTGAATATGGCCAGGAGTTTTTCCTACCATTTTTTTAGCTGCTATACCTACCTCTAGAATTTCAGCTGTCCTATTATTAATAGCTACCACTGAAGGTTCATTAATAATCACTCCTTTATCCTTAACATAAACCAAGGTATTTTTAGTACCTAGATCTATTCCTAAATCATTGCTAAATTTTCCCAGTAACTTGTTGAACATATTATCTTAACTTCGCTAAAACCTCCTCTAAGCTTAAAAACTGCGGTTCGGCTTGTGAGCGCTTTTTAAATTCAATATTATTATTTTTTATAGTTTTAGAACTAATCACTATTCTATTAGGGCACCCAATTAAATCAGAATCTGCTAACTTAATTCCAGGTGACACATCTCTATTGTCATATAAAACCTCAATTCCTTCTGTACTTAATTTTTCATATATTTTATCTGCTTCAGTATTTTCTCCCAGTGACAATAAATGAACACTGTATGGAGCAATGGCCTTACTCCAGCTCATACCTTTATCATCAGCAAACTTCTCTACAATTACCCCCATTAAACGGCTAGGACCAATACCATATGAAGCCATATAAACAATTTCCTTTTCACCTTTTTCATTGGTAAAGTAATAATCAAAAGCTTCAGAAAACTTAGTATTTAAAGGAAAGATATTTCCAACCTCAGAAGCTTTAGTAATACGTAAATCCTTATTATCACATTCAGGGCAAGTACTTTGTCTATCTAGAACTTCTTTATTTAAAGCAATCTTACACTTATCACAAACATGAATCTCATCTTCACCGGTAGGGCATTCTGTTTGAAATTCATGTGAAAAATCTTTAGTAAAGTCACCACCAGAAGCTAAAGTAATGTATGTGGTTTCACCAATTCCCAGTCTTTTAAAAATTCTAAAATATGCTTCTTTTACCCTTTCATAATATACTCTCATATCTTCTTCACTAACATGGAAGCTATATAAATCTTTCATTATAAATTCCCTACCTCTAAGTAGTCCAGATTTTGGTCTAGGTTCGTTTCTAAATTTAGTTTGTATTTGATAAGCGGCAAAAGGTAAATCCTTGTAACTTAAAGCAAACTTTTTCACAAGTGGTGTTATAATTTCTTCATGAGTAGAGTTTAAAACATAAGAACCGTCATTAACCCTTCTAGACTCATCATTAGCTCCTCTAGCCTCAAAAAGCACATCCATAGTGTCTAAACGGTTGGTTGTCTGCCAATTTTCCTTAGGTGATAAGGCAGACATAAATATTTCTTGTCCACCAATAGCATCCATTTCTTCTCTAATAATTTGCTCAATTTTCTTTAAAACTCTATAACCTAAGGGTAAAAACTCATAAACACCAGCCATTATTTTATCAATAAAGCCAGCTTTTATTAGAAGCTGTGAATTTAAACTTTGCTCATCTTTAGCAACCTCTTTGCTAGTTTTAGTAAATAGGGCTGATTGTTTCATATGTTCAAATAATTTATACGATATTAAGTGTTATTTAAATTTATCTTAACTTAAATACTTGGCGTTGTAAAGATAAATAACCTTAGGATTAACTTATATAAATAATTAATATTATATATTTTTTAAGGCCTGTTTTACTCTTTCTCCACTATCACCTATGTTCTTATCCACTTTCTTTAAAGCTTCCCTAGCCTCATTCATGTTATATCCTAAAGCCATTAAAGCATCTATCTCATCACTAGAGGAAACACCCGATTTTAGCTCTGAACTAAAGTCTTCTAGCTTAGCTATCTTCTCTTTCAACTCTAATACTACTCTTTGAGCTGTTTTTTTACCTATCCCAGAAACTTTAGTAAGCATACCAGCATCTTCAGATATGATAGCCTCTTTCAAATGATTAGTACTGCTTAGAGATAGCACGGCCAAAGCAGACTTAGGACCAATACCAGAAACAGATAAAAGCATTTCAAACATTTCTAAGTCATCTATTTGTCTAAAGCCGTAGAGATCTAAACTATCCTCTCTAACATGCTGATGAGTATACAGATCAACTTCACTATCTTTAGTTACTTCACTATAGATATCAGCGCTAACGCTAACCTTGTAACCTATACCTTGGTTTAAGATTATTAAATCTCCACTTTGTTTAGCAATTATTTTGCCTTTAATGTATGCAATCATATAATTAATTAATTTTTCTTCTTAAAACACTTAGCTTAGGCACTTGCCTATCAAAATACATATATACTGTTTGTCCGCCGCCGCCTCCATGAGCTTCAATTATTTCTTCTTCACTCTTTACGTCTATCATCTTCTTTAACTTAAATTTTATAACTTCGTAGCCTGGCATGACTAATTCAATGGTGTCACCTTTTTTTATAGTATTATGTACTTTAATCTCAGTTATATACTTATCTTTTGCTTTTATACTATTATCCTTATTAAATCCCTCAACTTGTCCGCAAAACTCCCAATTAGGAATATTGTTTTCATTATTTGTATTTTGCGCTTCCTTGCCTGCTTTAAACATAAAACCCTCAGTAAAGCCTCTGTGATATAATTTGCTTTCTAATTCTTTATATAAATATTTTAATTCTTTTTCTCTTTCTTTAGCACTAATATTTTTATTACTGCTAATATCAATGGCTCTACGATATGCTCCCACCACATTAGCTAAGTAATATACACTTTTAGCTCTACCCTCTATTTTAAAAGCTTTTATTTTAGCCTTAACCATCTCTGGTATTCTCTTTATTAAACAAAGGTCTAATGAATTAAAAAGATAAGAACCATTTTTATCTTCTCCTAAGATAAACTTAGCGTCATGCCCTTTGGGCTTTACTTCATATTGCCACCGACAAGGCTGAGCACAATCTCCCAGGTTAGCATCTCTATCAATTAACTGTTTAGATAAAAAACAGCGGCCAGAGTATGCCATACAAAGAGCACCGTGGACAAAAGTTTCTATCTCTAGCTTAGGAACTTTTTCAATAACTTCTTTTATTTCCTTCAAAGCTAACTCTCTTCCCAAAATAACTCTCTTTACACCCATGTCCTTATACATTTGTGCGGACATCCAATTAGTACAGTTTGCTTGAGTGCTTAAGCTAATCTTTGCCTCAGGCCATATCTCTTTAATTAAATATATCATTCCAGGATCTGAAACAAACAAAGCATCCGGTCCTAGACTTTTTAGCTTTTCAATATGTTTTTTTACCTTACTCAAATGAGTATTATGAGCAAAAATATTTAAAGTGACATAGGCTTTCCTGTTTATACTATGAGCATAATCAATACCCGCTTTCATGTCCTTTAAGCTAAAGTTGTTAATACGTACACGCAGAGAAAAATCAGGTAAGCCAAAATAGACGGCATCAGCGCCGAAAGCAAAGGCTGTTTTTAGTTTTTGTAGATTACCAGCAGGAGCTAGTAATTCAACTTTCTTTTTTGTCATTAAAATCTTTTTACCCTAATTAATCCAGAAACAGGAACAACCTCTATTCCTTGCTTTTCTATCTCATCTAGAAATAGGTTCATACCTAAAGAATCAGAACTCATATGTCCAGCAATAATTACATTGATATGATGTTTCTCTGCTTCTTTTCTGTGCTCTTCTGACATGTGCATACCAATAATAGTACCAAAACCATATTGAGCCATTTTTTCATAAGCATCTTTAGAGCCACTAGTTCCTCCGGTAAATTCAGTTACCACCACTTTACCTACCCTATTTTCTTTAGAACCAGCAAAAAGCTTAGGTCCTACTTGTCTAGCAATTGATTCTTTGTATTCAGGAATTTCTTTGAAAATAGCAAATATATCTTCTACATACTCTGGCTTCTTCTCCTCTATTAAATCATGCATGAATTTAGCTGCTAAATTATCCGCTGTAGTATGAGTACACATGAAATCTAGTCCTAGCATTTTAGCAGTGTCTATAGAGCGATAATGATTAATTGGTGCTAGTCCTCTGTTTACCTCTGAGATTCTCAGTTTAGTTATTGCCTCAGCAATATTAATAGGTAATCCGTATTTAGCCAAAACCTCAGCCTGTAAATCCATCACTGCCCCTAGCTCTGCTAAAGCTGCTCCTTCAGGATGGTGAGCAATTACTAAATCAATGTCACCAATTCTGTCTGCTAGCAAAAGCTCAGCGCTATCTATATCAATACCAGCCATTACCTTTTTAATTTCTTTAGTTTCATTAGGGTTATGTAAAATTCTGCTATCAACATAGGGGTTACTTAGTCTTTCTTTATCAAAACCAAGCTTTTTCTTTTCAGGCATCTCATTATATTTAGCTTCTAAACGAGCCATTTTCTTTTCTACCTCTGCCTTTCCTCTTAAGTCTGCTTCAATAGCCTTATCTATTGCTATCTTTAATATATCTTTAGTATTCATATTCAAATGGTTAATTGTTTTTATATTAAATTTCTTTCTTTTTATTTTTTCTCTTATTTTTTTCTTTTCTCTTATTTTTTCTTTTTCTTTCTACTTTAATCTAATTAACATCTATTCTTATTGCATTGATCTAAGCTTAGCTATCCTGTCCTCTATGGGCGGATGTGTTGCAAAAGCTTTGCTTAAGAAATTTCTCTTCTTAGCTTTCTTGCCTTTAAAGGGAGTAGCGATAAAAAGGTGTGCCATGGCTGTGTTAGCGTGTTTTAGGCTGTTTTGATCTGAGTTAATTTTCTCCAGAGCTTTAGCTAGACCTTCAGGATAACGGGTAAGCAAAGCTCCATCAGCATCAGCTAAGTATTCCCTTTTTCTGCTAATAGCAAACTTAATCATATATGCAAAAATTGGAGCAATAACAATCACAGCAATTAATATCACTAAGAAAATTGGATTCTTTTTTGAATCGCTTCCTTTAAAAAACAATGAATATCTAAGCATGTCTGCTAAAATCACTACCGCTCCTACCAACACTGTTACCAAGGTAGCAAACAACATGTCTCTATTGCCAATATGAGAAAGCTCATGAGCAATAACCCCTTCTAGCTCACTTCTTTCAAGCTTTTGTATTAAACCTGTGCTTAGAGCTATCACCGCCTTTTCCTTATTTCTTCCAGTAGCAAAAGCATTAGGAGCTGGATCATTGATAATATATATTTTAGGAACTGGTAGTCCTGCAGTAATACAAAGATTTTCTACTAATCTATATATCTCTTTATTATCCTCAAACTTTAATTCTTTAGCTTTAGTCATGCTGAGCACAAGTTTGTGGCTGTTATAGTAACTAAAGAAACTACCAAACACACTAATTAGCACTGCTATGATTAAAATACTAAAGTCATTCATATACCAACTCACTGCCCAACCTATAGCGATGATAAAAATAAAAAACAAAGAGATAAGAAAATAACTCTTTCTAGTATTTGAGCTAACATGTGTATATAAATTAGCCATAGTTCTTAGAATTTAACTTCAACATTTTCTGCTTGAGCAGTTTCAATTTCAAAGTATTCATAAGGTGTGAAACTTAATCCCTTTGCAATCATGTTAGTAGGAAAAACTTGGATCTTAGTGTTAAACATTCTAACATTAGAATTGAAAAATCTTCTAGCAGCTTGAATCTTATTTTCTGTGTCAGATAATTCTCTTTGTAATTCTAGAAAGTTAGTATTAGCTTTTAAATCAGGATAACTTTCAGATAGTGCAAAGATAGACTTCAAGGCTGAAGTTAATGAATTCTCTGCTTCTGCCTGTACTTTAGTGTCATTTTTCTGCTGTGAATTAATAGCTTGATTTCTAGCTTCCACAACACTCTCTAAAGTTTCTCTTTCGTGACTAGCATATCCTTTAACAGTAGATACTAAGTTAGGGATAAGGTCATAACGTCTTTTAAGTTGCACATCAATATCACTCCAAGCTTCATCTACCCTATTTTTTAACTTAATCAAAGAATTATACAGGGAGATAATGATAAGTCCTATAAGGACTATAGCTCCAATAATAATCCAAGTTGTCGTAGTCATAGTTTTGGGGTTATTTTATCTTTTCTAAACCAATAGTAATTGGTTTATTATTTATATTAATTTTTTTATTAATCTCAGTTTCTATGTCTGAATCACTTTTATTAATCTCATCAGCTAAAACTTCTCTTTTTATATCCTCTTTATACCTATTAAACACTGCCTCAAACTCAGAGTCTGCATCTAAATAATAGACATTGACTCTATCTTCTATAGTTAAGCCACTATTCTTTCTTAGATTATTAATTACTCTAATTAATTCCCTTTTCATACCTTCTTCAATTAAGTCCTTGCTTAAGTTAGTATCTAAAACTACTTCAATATTTTCTTTTTCCTTATCTATTTCAAAACTTAATTCTTTAATGTTTAACTCGTCCTTTATTAAAGCAAAGTAATCATCCTCTAAAGCTAAATCTTCTTTAAACAAGACTGTTGCTTTCTGTAGTGGCTGTCTAACTTTTAATTTATTCTCATCACGCTCTGCTAAACCTTTCTCTACCACGTCTTTAACTACTTCCATTTTAGAAATAATATCTTTATCTATATCTTCACTCTTAGGCCAAGGCTCTAAATGTACACTCTTGTTTTCATCTTTAAAATTATAATCATTAATTTTCTGCCAAAGATTTTCAGCCATAAAAGGCATAAAAGGTGCCATCATTAATGAGAACTTTTCAAAGACTGTTTTCAAAGTGCTAAGAGCTTTTAACTTATCTTGTCTATCTTCCCCTTTAAGCCTATCTCTTGATCTTCTCAAATACCAAGTAGATAAATCATCAATAAAGGCTCCAATTGGTTTAGAGGCTCGAATTAAATTATACTTCTTCATGTTTGTTTCAATCTCTTCATTTGTTTGTGATAGACGTGCTAGTATCCATTTGTCTAAAACATTATCACTACCGTCTACAGTCCCCTCCTCCTCTTCACTGTACATGTCATAGAACTTATAGACATTCCAAATTAACATTGAGGTCTTACGAAATGCCTGCAGGACATCATTCTCACTAAAGTTAATTGTCTCAGCTTGCATAACTGGAGAGCCGAGTAAGTAATAACGTAAAGCGTCAGCACTATATTTATTAATCACTTCTATAGGATCAGGATAATTTTGTAGTCTCTTAGCCATCTTCTTGCCATCTTCAGCTAAGACTATGCCATTAACAATAACATTCTTATAGGCTGGTTTATCCATAATAGCAGTGGCTAATACGTGTAGATAATAGAACCAAGCTCTAGTTTGATCCGCACCTTCAGCGATAAACTCTGCAGGAAAATTACTTTCAAACTTTTCTTTATCTTCAAAAGGATAATGTTTTTGCGCATAAGGCATAGAGCCAGATTCAAACCAACAATCAAAAACATCTTCAATACGTTTCATCTTAGCACCACATTCGCATTTCATTTCTATCTTATCTAAAGTATGTTTGTGTAAATCATTAACTTTTTCTCCACTAGCTTCTTCTAATTCTTTAATTGAACCAAAGACTTTAGTCTTTTCACAATCATCACACTTCCAAACTGGAAGCACTGCTGCCCAAAATCTTTGTCTAGATATAGACCAGTCTCTAGCTCCTTCTAACCATTTACCAAATCTTCCTCTTTTAATATGTTCAGGAAACCAATTCACTTCTTGAGCTCTCTTTAATATATCTTCTTTTATCTTTTCTACACTAACAAAATACGATGAAGTAGCGTAGTTAATAAGAGGAGTATCACAGCGCCAACAATGAGGATAACTGTGTTCATACTTGGCTTTAGCAAATAATTTATCATAATGAGCTAAATACTTAATTATTTCAATATCAGTAGCCATGTGATCAGCTTTTGGCTTCACCGTCATATCCTGAAAATCATGAACTTCTTCTTTGAATCTACCTCCAATATCAATATGTTGAATAAAGGGCAGGTTTTTCTTCTTCCCTAAATTAAGATCATCATCACCAAAAGCTGGAGCAATATGCACTATACCTGTTCCCTCTTCTGTGTTAACAAAATCAGCACTATGTACGTGCCAAGCATTTTCTAAGTTTTCTATGTCAGCATTTTGATAGTAATAGAAGACAGGTTCATAATTTAAACCTACTAAATCTTTAGCATATAGAAGCTCTTCTATCTTATAATCTTTTTCTTTAAAAACTTCTTCTAATCTCTCTTTAGCTAAAATATAATATTCTCCTTCATGTTCAACTTTAACGTATTCAATATCTTCTCCCACAGCCAAAGCTACATTACCAATTAAAGTCCAAGGAGTAGTAGTCCACGCTAATATATGAGTCTTGTCTTGATCTTTTAGTTTAAACTTAGCAGTAACTGAAAAGTCTTTAATATCTTTATATCCTTCAGTAACCTCAGATTGAGATAAAGTGGTTTCACATCTAGGACAAACATGCATAGAGCGATAACCTTTATATATTAAATCTTTATCCCATAAGGTCTTAAAGACCCACCAGACAGATTCCATGTAATCTAAGTCCATAGTTTTGTAACTACTATCCATTTCCGCCCATCTTCCCAGCTTATCAATAACCCTTCTCCATTCATCAGCATATTTCAAAACCTTAGTCTGGCAAGACATATTAAATTCTTCTATTCCAGTATCGACAATATCCTTTTTACTCTCTGTGCCCATTTCTTTTTCCACAATATTTTCAATAGGTAAACCATGGCAATCCCAACCCCAGCGTCTTTCTACTCTATAGCCTTGCATAGTCCAAAATCTAGGCACTACATCTTTCATAACACTACCGACAATATGTCCATAATGAGGAGTACCGGTAGCAAAAGGAGGGCCATCATAGAAAACATAATCACCATTTGGTGCTTCTTTATTTACTGATTTTTTAAAAATGTCGTTAGTATTCCAAAAATCAAGGACCTGATCCTCAAATTCTGCAAATATATTCTTATTTTCTTTACTTTTTTCTGACATATTTTATTTAAAATTACTTATTTATATACAAAAAACCTATAAGCTAAGCTGTTTTATTATTATATTTTATATAAGGTAGCAAGTCAATTTTTTAGCCTTACTTATTTTAATTAAAAAATAGACAAATACTGCCTATTTTAAAAAGATATAAGGTTTTTAGCGATGATTGTATAAAAAGATATAACTTTTTAAGCATCTAATGTATAAATAGTTATAACTAATTATCAATATGTATCAAAGCTGTTCTAATAGCTTCCTTGGTATATTCCTTTCTAGTTAACCTTCCTTTAGTCATTATACCCACTAATCCCTGAGCTGAACCAACTTTTCTGTCTTTACTAAGTCCAACTCTGTAAGTAGCTTCATTCATATCAAGACCTTCTTCTAGTATTAGCTTAGAAACACTCTCAGGAGCCTCCCAGGCTGAAGACAGCCCTAAATGATACTCACTGCCATCAAAGATAGCACAGACAGTAAAATCCATATAACCCGTCTTCGTGTGTGGTACTGCCATAAGGCCTGATTCAATACCAAAACTATAATCACAGTCGCTATATGCCTTTCTAGCTCTGTTTTTAGCTCCAGTAATTGTTTCCTCTAAACTTTTAGGCTGGTCACTAACATCAGAAGATACATCAACAGCTTCTACTTGAGCACTTTCTAACTGTTTGTAATCTAAAATTATCTCTTTAAGAGCTGCTATTTTAACTGGATTTTTTGAGGCTATTTTTATATTCATACTAGCTACCACAACATTTCTTGTATTTCTTACCACTACCGCAAGGACAGGGATCGTTTCTACCAACTGTCTTACCACTATCATCTTTAGCTTTACTCTTTACAGTATTCACTTCACTAGTATTTGAGCTGTTTTTTTCAGTCATAACTTTTGATGGAGCTTGAAAGTTCTTAGCTCTCTCAGCAAGTGATGGTGATTTAAACATATTCAGAGCATTGCCTTCCATAGCAGAGGCTGTTTTGTATATAGAGTATACTACTTGTTTTCTAATTAGATCTTGTAGTTCATTGAATAATCTAAAAGCTTCTTTCTTGTATTCCACTAAAGGATCTCTTTGACCATATCCTCTAAGACCAATTCCCTGTCTAAGATAAGCAATGGTTTCTAAATGTTCAATCCAGAGATTATCAATAGAGCGAATAAGGATGCCTTTTTCTACCTCAGTAAAGTTTAGATTCAACTCTTTAAATGAATCCTTCATTTCTTGATATACTTTCTCAGCCTTAGTCTGCAAATACTTCTTAATCTCTTGCTTACCTTCATCCTTGTTTTTCTCCTTTAGCATTGATTGTAGTTTCTCCTCTAAATTAGTCTCCACCTTATACATAGTAGCAATGGTTTCAGCAATTTCTTTTATATTCCAATCCTTTTGCAATTCTGCATTAGTATGGAAATCAACTAACATGCTGATTTCATCATTAACCATGTTTAGTATTCTTTCAGACAACTTGTCTTTATTTTCTGCTTTCTCATAAATATATAGAATCTCTTTTCTTCTTTTGTATATTGTTTCTCTGTGACGGTTAATAACATCATCATACTCTACCAAATGTTTTCTCATGTCAAAATTATTACCCTCTACCTTTTTCTGGGCTGATTCTAGAGAATTAGAAATCATTGAGTTTTGAATAGGTTGATCTTCAGGTAATTTTAATCTAGACATTAGAGATTTCATTCTATCGCCTCCAAAAATACGCATCAAATCATCATCTGAGGAAACATAGAACTGACTAGAACCAGGGTCACCTTGTCTACCTGAACGACCTCTAAGCTGATTATCAATACGTCTAGACTCATGTCTTTCCGTGCCAATTACATGTAAACCGCCTAGCTCTTTCACTCTTTCTTGCTCTTCTTTGTCTACAGGATTACCACCTAAAACAATATCTACACCACGACCAGCCATATTAGTGGCAATAGTGATAGCGCCAGGACGTCCAGCTTGAGATATAATTTGGGCTTCTTTAGCGTGATTTTTAGCATTTAACAAAGCTGGTTGTAATCCCTCTTTCTCCATTAAAGAAACTAGGTACTCATTTTTTTCAATAGAAATAGTACCAATTAATATTGGCTGACCTTTTTCATGTCTTTCTTTAACCTCTCTAATCACCGCCTTAAATTTACCCATCTCTGTTCTAAAAATAAGGTCGTTATAGTCTTTCCTCACTACTGGTCTATGAGTAGGTATAACAATTACCTCTAAACCATATATCTTGAAAAACTCTTCTTGTTCAGTTTCAGCTGTACCAGTCATACCAGATAACTTATCGTACATTCTGAAATAGTTTTGAAATGTTACCGTAGCTAAAGTCTGTGATTCCCTTTTAACTTCCAAACCTTCTTTAGCTTCAATAGCTTGGTGTAAACCTTCACTATAGCGTCTACCAGGCATTAAGCGTCCAGTGAACTCATCAACAATAATAACCTGACCTTCTTTAATAACATAATCTCTATCCTTTTTAAAAAGCACATGCGCTTTTAAAGCTTGCTCAATATGATGTACTTCTTTGACACCACCTGAAACATAAATATTTTCCACACCTAACCAGTTCTCCATTTTAGAGATTCCAGTTTCAGTTAAGGTGGCAGACTTCATTTTTTCATCTACATTATAGTCCTCATTTTCATCTAACCTTCTAACTAAATCAGCAAACTTAAAGTAACGTTCAGTAGACTGCTCTGCTGGAGCACTAATAATCAAAGGTGTTCTAGCTTCATCAATTAAAATAGAGTCAATCTCATCAACAATACAATAGTTTAAATCACGTTGTACAATATCATTAAGTGAACCAGTCATGTTATCACGCAAATAATCAAAGCCAAACTCATTATTAGTACCATAAGTTATATCAGCTTGATATGCTTCTTTTCTGCTAATAGGTTTAAAATGCTTAAGTCTTTCATCATAAGCGCTCTCATCAATATATTCGCTGTCATAGATAAAAGCTCCATCACCCACAATTACGCCAACATCTAGACCTAAATAATTATACACAGGAGCCATCCAACCAGCACCAACTCTAGATAGGTAATCATTAACGGTGATAAGGTGTGCACCCTTACCACTTAGTGAGTTTAAAAATAGTGGCAGAGTTGCTACCAAAGTTTTACCTTCACCAGTTTTCATTTCTGCTATTTTCCCTTGGTGCAAGGTAATACCACCAATGATTTGCACATCATAATGCCTTAGTCCTAAAACCCTTTTTGAAACTTCTCTGACCATAGCAAAAGCCTCAGGTAATATCTCATCTAAGGTCTTTCCCTGCTTTAAGTCTTCTTTTAGCTTTTCTGTTTTATCTCTTAACTGCTCTTGATTTAAATTACCGATCTCTTCTTCTAAACCATTAACCTTATCCAAAATAGGATTCATAGCCTTAATAGCTTTGGCATTTAAATCTCCAACTAATATTTTTTTAAGAAAATTCATATTGTATTTTATCTAAGCTCGTCTTTTTTGACTTAACTTTTTTCCTTTATATTTTTTAATAATCATCTCCAGATGATCTTTCACCTTGTCAATAGCTTTATATAACTCTTCTTCAGTTTTGTCCACCCTTAGCAGTTCACCTGGTACATCTAAATTAGCTTCTGCTCTATATATCTTACCTGTATTTTGGTCACCAACGGTTAGCTCTACTTCGAAATCACAGTGAATCACAGGCACATCCCCTAGATATTTTTCTAGCATATCCATTTTCTTTTGTATGTAATCTTTAATTTCATCAGTTAAGGTAATTTTTGTAGCTTTGATATTGATATTCATATATTTATTTTAATTAATTAATTAATTAAACAAACGACTTACATCCTTGAAAGTAACAATTAATACTAAAAGCATTAAAAGAATAAATCCTAGATTGTGAACAACGTTCTCCACTTCTTGTTTAACCGGAGATCCTTTAATCTTTTCAATTATTAGAAACAGTATCCTGCCTCCATCTAAAGCTGGAAAAGGTAATATATTAATCACTGCCAAATTTAATGATAACAGAGCTGTGAATTGTAGTAAATGAGAAATTCCCATACGCGCATAAGCTCCAGTCATGTCAGCAATACCAACTGGACCTGCAATTTCAGCGGAAATAGGTGCTCCAATGAATAAGCCTTTGATAAGCTCATAAAAGGCTACAAATATAGCTCCTAGTAGTAAGAAAGTTACTTTAAATCCTTGCCAAATAGATTGGAAAAAAGGATATTTAACTATACCACTACTAACTATAGCCACTCCCAAACTACCATTGCCATTGTCTTTTACATCAGGAGTAACTGTTAAGTTCATGGTCTTGTCTTGTCTTTTTAAAACTAAGTCTACTTCTTCGTTAGGATTAGCTCTGATAAGTTCTTGTAGTTCTGTTTCTGAGTCAACAGCTTCACCATCAACTGATAGAACTACATCTCCAGGCTTAATATCAGCTGAGTCAGCTGCAGTGTCAGGCATTACTTGAATAATTTGTACTTGTTGATTAGATACTTGAGCAGAGTCTGGTAAATTAGCAGTGCTATCAGGAAAACCAATCATATAACCAACAGAGATTAAAACTCCAGCCAGCAAAATATTCATCACTACTCCAGCTACTAAAATAAGAGCTCTTCTCCAAACAGGCTTATGAGCAAAGCTATCTTTATCTTCCTTATTTTGTCCCCCTTCTCCTTTAATTTTCACAAAACCACCAAGAGGTATCCAGTTTAAAGAATATATCGTACTCTTAGCATCTCGCACCTGTTTAGAGCCTCTAACATGCTTCCATTTATTTTCCTTATCCTTATATACTCCCCAGACTCTAGGAGGAAAACCAAATCCAAACTCTTCGGCTTTAACGCCGTTTTTTCTAGCTACCAAAAAGTGCCCCAATTCATGTACAAAAACCAGCACACCTAAAACTAGTAGAAATATAATTATAGTAAATGTCATAGATTAAAAGTAAATAGATTAATTAAACTGTCATGATTTCTTCTTCTTTCTTGTCTCTTAAGTCTTTTATTTTGTTATTGAATTTAGCCACCTCTTCTTCTAATTCTTCTATATAACGATATTTATCATCTTCACTAATATCTTTATTTGAGTGAGCGCTTTCGATTTCTTCCTTAATATCATCACGTACCTGTCTAATTCTAATACGTGCTTCTTCTTGTTTTTCATTTAAACGTTTTACATACTCCTTTCTGTTTTCTTCTGTCATCTGTGGTACAGTTAGGTGCAATTTGTCACCATCATTTTTAATACCTAGACCTAAATGAGCTTCTGTAATTGCTTTTTCAATGTCTTTAACTACATTCTTATCCCAAGGAGTTACAGTAATAGTTCTAGAGTCACTAACACCTACACTAGCTACTGTGCTTATCGGGTTTCTCACACCATATGCTTCAACTTGAACACTATCTAAAATAGCAGGATTAGCCCTACCAGTTCTAATACTGCTTATTTCTTTTTGAAAAAACTCTAAAGCTTTATCAAATTCTGGTTTTTTATTACTTAAATACTGATTCATATTTTTCTATATTATTATTTTTATTATTAGTATTTTATTATTAATATTGTATTATTTTCTCTATATAAATTAACAACTATATATTATTAAGACAAGACTACTTAGCTCTCTCAACTGCCAAATAAAGAAGGTCTGTATTTTCATGATCAATTACAATATCGGAAGCAACTCTGCTAGAAGGTAAATCATTTACTGACCAAGTAGTTCCACCATCTACAGACTTCACAAAGACAGCATCAGTACCATAATATATTTCATCTGAATTATCAGGATTTACTGCCATAGCCTTAATATTTGTTTCTTCAGGTGGGGTAAGTAATGATATAGGTAACCAACTAAGCCCTCCATCAGGAGATCTTACTAAACCTCTATTACTAGCCCAAATGATATCTTGACCGTTGTTTGAAAATTCTAAAGAAACAAAGACATCACCAATATTATAGTTATCCAATTCTTCTTTAATATTTCTCCAATTTGTACCATCTAACCTGTTTCTAAACTCATTTAACTCATCATAGCTAAGAGTACTATTAGCATTAAAACGATATAGTTCATTCTTGCTTGTGGCTACATAAACTTCCCTGCTATCTTCAGGGTTAACTACTATATCAGCTACAGGATTATTGAATCTTTGAATAGTGCGCCAATTTCTTCCATTATCAATACTTTTAATTAGATCACCAGCTGAAGTAGCGATATAAATATGGGAAGTATTAAAATGATCTACTGCCACAGCTGTAATTCTAAACTCTTGATTTGGCACTAAATATAATTGTTCCCAGGTTCTATTACAGTCATTAGTTCTAACAAGTTTATTATTTAAAGCAACATAAACCTTGCACTTCTCTTTAGCGTCTACCTCTACATCTATAACACTAATTGAACCTAAATCTTCCACCTTGTTCCAACCATTGGTAATGTTATATGTATAATATAAGCCAAATTCATCACTAGCTAAATATACAGCCGCGCTATCATTAGGATCCATTTCTAAAGCGTTAACGTTAATAAAACCAATATCTTCTGTTTTGCCAGAAACATTTGGCACCATTACCATTTGCTTCCAAACCTCACCCTTGTTAGGGCTTATGTAAACGCCCCCATCATTACCACCTCCACTTTTAGTTTTAATATTAATACTACAACCACCTAAAAATAAGGCTACTATTAATATAGATGTGATAAACAGTCTTTTTTTCATATTTTTATATTATTTGAATTTAAATTATATACCTTTTAGTCTTTAGTTTCAAGCTTAAAAACTTATCACACACTCTTCTAGTACTGCCTTAGGGTTTAAGTTAGAAGCTAAATACTTTCTAGCCTTATGTATAGCTTTAATTACATCCAAACTATTAGCTTTAGCTCTAGCTAAATCATCACTTAGATCAAGATAAGAAACTAAATTAAATTGCTCATTTTCTATTAAAAGTAGATCCCTACTTACAGCCTCCCAAACATCTAAGAGCTCATATGCTAAATTCCTGCCACTAGCTCCATATAGGCTTTTAGAATATTTGCTTTGCAGCTCTTTTAATCTATAATTTTCATCATGAGAAACAAAACCAACAAACAAACGAGCTTGCTCTAAGTGTTGATTATAATATTCCTTATCTTTTAAATACTTAAGTGCCAAAGCAGGTTTTCCCATGGCCATACTTGATATTTTTCTAGCTTCTTCCCTGTCAGCTTGATGATGGTTTAAGAGGTAGTCATATATAAACTCCCTTTTAACAGCTTGAAAGTTAAGGATCTGAGAACGTGAAACAATAGTTTGAGGTAAATCATCTATCTTCTCTGCTAGCAAAATAATTACCACCTTGTTTTCTGGCTCTTCTAAGGTTTTAAGTAAAGCATTAGCTGCTTCTATACTCAGCTTATGAGCATCTTTTATTATTGCTACCTTATATGAATTTAAAAATGAACTTAAATTTAAACTCTTAATTAATTCCCTGACCTGTTTAATACTAATATTTTTCTTATCCTCCTGAAGCTCTAATATCTGCAAGTCTCCACTATTTTTTGCCAACTTATCCCTATCCTCCTCAGCCTCTTTAGAGCTAAAGATTAAGTTAGTAGCAAAAGCTTTAGCTACTTGAAACTTACCTAAATCCTTTAAACCACTAAAAATATAAGTAGAGGAAATCATCTTATTTTCCAAGGCACTCTCTAGGAACTTAATTACTATTTCATTACCAAGCTGAGGCCAAGTATATTGTTTATTTTCTGCTGTCATTGGCTTAATATCCTTATTTATTCTAATTAAAGTATATCACAGGAAAAGAAAAAAACAAACGAGATGAAGAGTATTAAAGAAGCAGAAAAGAGTATAAAAGTAATGAAAAGGAAAAATAAAAAGACGCTTTAATTAGCGCCTTTTGTGCTTTTCTCGAAAGTACTTAAATAATCTGTTTGCAAGCATATATACCTACATCGGTCATGCAATCATTTTCATCATCCTCACAGATAACATTGACCCGCCTGTTAATCGCCTGACTAACACTCAATGGGACAGCGTAGAAATCATCAACTACTCTGCCAAAAATGTGTTTATCTTCCAAAGTCATACCGTTTAGATATGACATAATGAAGAAAGTCAGTAATTCGTTAACATTGGGCACTCTATAGCCAGCTTCAAGTAGCTGTCTCTGAGCGCTCCAAGCCTTATCAGTTGAACCAGGTAAAGGTTTTCCGGTAAATAAATACCAGCCAGGTTCAACCTTTAAACGATTAAAGTAATAACTGATGCTATAAACATCAGTAAACTGCACAGATAATGGTAAATCATTAACACTTAAGAGTTCCTGCCACCATTTAATGAAGAAGGCGCCAGCATCATTTAATTTTGGAATATGAACCAAAACTTGATTCTCTCTCACTTTTCCAGAAAAAAATGGATCAAAGTCGTTAATAACTTTAACAATCCGGTCTTTCTCTTCTTCATTTAGAGAGAGGTTTAAATCAAAACCAGCTGCTTTCCAAGCCCTAGTTCCAACTGTTAATACTAATTCTTCAAAATCTACACCATTTGCAACTAAATTTTCTTCCATGTTAATAAAATTTTAGGTTGGTTAAAAGAACAATTAATTTTATTCGCGTTTAACTTATTATATACATAAATATATAGAGGATGCAAGATTGTTAAAAATTCTATATATATTATTTAACTACAAACTAATTAATTTCATTGAATATCAGAAATATTAGTGTTATATTATTAATATAATTAATTCTGTATTAGTATAATAATTTAAGAGGAATAAGATAAACTATATGAAAGGTAAATTTAAAAGAATAGCTGTACTTCTAGGAGACTTAGTAGTTCTACATGCTTCCCTGCTTCTAACTTTAGTTATTAGATATGGCAGTGATAATTTCATGGCTCTCTGGCTCAAACATTGGCCCAGCTTTATTGCTATCTTTATAATATGGATACTAGTATTTTATATATACAATTTATATAACTTAATTCTAGCTGCTGATAGATTAAAGTTTAACCAATTAGCCTTAAATGCTATTTTAATATCTTCATTAATATCAGTAGCTTTTTTCTATTTAAATCCAGCTACCCAGATTACCCCTAAAACTAACCTAGCAGTGTTTATTGTAATAAGTATAGTGTTATTTATACTATGGCGTAAGTTTTTTAATACCCTATTACAAAGCTATCTACCTAAGAATAATCTTCTTTTAATTGCTAAAAGGGGGAAAGTGGATACTTTAGTTAAATACATTCAAACTAAAAAACACTTAGGTTTTAATGCTGCTTTAGTGCTGGAAGAAACTGTTAGTGAAGAAAGTTTAAAGGATATAATTAAGACTAAAAGAATTCACACTATTGTTTTAGATCCTGCTCATGAAAAAGCAGAGACCTTCAGAAAACTGCTCTTCAAGTGCCTACCCTATAACCTCATCTTCACTGACCTCTCCAGCTTCTATGAGAAGATAACTGGAAAAGTATCTATTGATACTATTACCCACACCTGGTTTCTAGAAAACTTTAATGAAGGAGAAAAGAAATACTTTAATCATATTAAAAGAATATATGACTTAATCATGGCTCTAATTATATTTACTATTACCCTAGTGCTCTGGCCCCTCATTGCTATAGCTATAATCTTAGACTCAGGTCTGCCTGTTTTCTATAAACAAAAAAGGCTAGGTAAGAATGGGGTTGTCTTTCAAATCATTAAGTTTAGAACTATGAAAGATGAAAAAATTACCAGAGCTGGAAAATTCCTTAGAAAAACACGTCTAGACGAACTCCCACAACTTCTAAACATCATCCAAGGAAAAATGAGCTTTATTGGTCCGCGTCCAGAGCAACCAAGTATTGTAGAGAAGCTAAAAGAACAAATTCCCTTCTATCAAGAAAGACTACTGATTAAGCCAGGTCTTTCTGGCTGGGATCAAATCTCAGAAAACTATCACAGTGCTAGTTACAAAGACAGCTTTGAAAAACTACAATACGATCTCTTTTATATAAAAAACCGTTCTATATACTTAGACTTCTCTATTAGCTTAAAGACTATATCAACAATTCTAAGACGAAAAGGAAAATAGGTTTGTTATATAATAAAGTAAATACTTTATACTAAAAAAGCACATTCTAGGTGCTTTTATGTTATATACAATTTAAAATATAATTTATATATAGATTAATAATTACTTAAAAATATTAATAATCAATATTAATAAGAAGTAATTATTATAATCTCAATATAAGTCTTTTTCTTTTTTAACTAATTTAATTAAAAAATCTTGTACTTCCTTAAAATCTACTTCCTTCCCTGGACTAAATAAAATAGGCTCCATTTCTATATCTTCAAAGTACACTAAACTCTTTAAAACTAAATTGATATCAGTATCGTGATATTTTTCTTTAAAAACATCTAAAACTGTCTTAAGATCATATTCTTTAAATATATAATACAAATCAATATAATCTTTTTCAGTGGCTCTGCTCAAAATAGCTGATAATTTCATACTAGCAATATCTAAAACTGATGCTAAAGTAAGATTTGCTTCTTTTTTAAATTCCTTGATATGAGGATAATCGTATGAAAGAAAACTTAAATTAATTTCATCATCAATTAAAACATCTAGAGTATTTTTTTCTTCATTAATCTTATATACCTTATGCCCGACAAATACTTCTTTTGATCTGTTAAATAAAGCACTTGTATCTATATCTGCTTTTTTAAAAAAATCAAAATCAACACTATCTCTATGACCCAGTTGTAGGGCTAAAGATGTGCCTCCAGCTAAATAATACTCATCTTTAAACTGCCCTAGCTGAGGCAAGATATTAATTCTTTTTTTATCTAATATTTCTAAGTGCATTTTTTTTAGCTTTAATATCAAATATAATAGACCAGTAATTTAATGACTTCTTATTCCACTCTCCAGGTAGTGGGTTAGCTATTTCTTTTTTTATTTCTTCTTTAGTGTATATATCAAATAAAGATTCGCAGGCTTTTTTTGTACCTAAATTTAACACATTGGTAATTATGCGCCTCTTGTCTCTCTCTAGATCCATTCTCTGAGTATCATATGACCACAGAAAAGGTTTAAATTCTTTTAGTTTTTCATTATTTTTCTCTTTCATATATTTATATTATAACACAAAAAGCTTGTAAAATCAAGGTAAAAAAATAATGCTATTCTAAGATGAACTTATATATTAAAAGTGATATTTTAATTGATATTGACAATATTATTTAAATATGTTATAGTGTAAACAGATAAATTGAACTTTCACAAAAAATTAAGAAAATGACAACAAAGAATTTTGTAAAATTACTTGGTACTATAATAGTATCTCTCGCTATCGTTGGTCTCTTAGCAGCTTTTGTATCATTTGTAGTTAACCTTTTATTTTTTAAAGGTACAAATGAAGTTTGGAACTATGTTGGAATAATTGGAATTTTAGCCTTAATATTGCCATTTTTCCTATTCCAATTTGTTTTACCATCAGGCATACTTAAGCGCTACGGCATTCAAACAGATATTCCTTTGTGGGGTAAAGTAGTCTTTTACGCATTCGTCTTCCCTTTTGCCAACTTATTAATGATTACCGTCGCTGATACTGCCTTCCATTTCTTGCCTAATTTCAATGAAGCTATGAGACAAGGCTATGATATGGTAATTGTACAAGCAATGAGAGAAGAGTGGATGTCACAAGCAAAAACCATATTGGTTATTGCCTATGTGTCCATGATTGGCGCCGGTTTAGTTTTCAGAGATATTTTTGGTAAAAGACTTAGAGCAAAGATCTCTTAAATAACCAAGAAAAAACAACATGCACCAAACTAAAGTTTGGTGCTTTTTTTATAATAATTAAAAACCCACTTACTTTATATAAGTGGGTATTTGTTTAAAAAACTAAAAAAATTCCTACTCCTGAAATTAGTGTAAACACTAAACCAACAACTCTAAATCCCTTTTCTTCATTTCCCCAAGCAATTTGTATAAAAGAATTTGATTGTTCACAGGATGTCATCATTAACGCTAAAATCATTAAACAGATTAAACAGATTGAAAGCAAAATACTTCCTGAAACAAGTGCGCCTAATAGCAAAGTTAGAAAAAATGGACCCGGCTCTCCAGTAAAAGCAAGCATAACAATAGCAATGATTAAATACATTAACGAAGGAAGACTAACAGCTGCAAATGTAATTACTAACAGAACCAATGAAATAAATAAGCCTAACACTTTAAAATCTTCGTAAAAGAATCCAAGAATAACTAAGATAGCACTAATTGCAATTGGAATAAAAAGAAAAGGATCTATAACACTTAAGTGCGCATTCATGATGTATAAATTTTAAATTGTTAATGTTCTTTTGTCTTATAGTTATATAACATCATATTTATTTATATTTATCAATATCATTTGAAATAAATTAAATTAAAAAGGTATTTATAAAACTTTATATAGTATTTAATATTGACAAACTTTATAAAGTTTTATAAACTGTAATATATGATTATTTATCAATAATAAAATATGACAATATCAGAAAAACTTAAGATAATAAAAAAAATATCTGGATTAACTCAAGAAAATCTTGCTAAGAAATTGGGTGTATCTTTTGCTACCTTAAATAGTTGGATTAATACCCGCTCAAAACCGCATAAAAGAAAAGAGCAGATAATAAATAAATTATTATCAGAGTACACTAGCATCTCTCATAAAACAGACAAAGAGGATTTTACTAAGAAAGACATAATTATAAACAAAGGCAGACAATACAAAAATATAATAAGATTGATTTCAAACAGAACTGATTTGTATGATGAATTTGTTTTATCTTTAACTTACCACACTAACCGCATAGAAGGCAGTACTTTAACCGAAGACGAAACAGCTGCTGTTATTTTTCGAAATGAAACTATAACTAATAAAAATCTAATTGAACATCTTGAAGCTAAGAATCATCAAACATCTATTAAATTTCTTTTTGAATACCTAAAAGTTAATAAAGAAATAAATGAAGACTTGATTTTAAAACTTCATGGTTTATTAATGAACGGAATTAGAGAAGATGCTGGACAATATAGACGACATGGAGTAAGAATTGTAGGAGCAAATGTTCCGACAGCTAATTATATAAAAATACCCGAACTAATGGAAGATTTAGTTAAGGAAATTAATAACAAAAAGGTTGATATTATTAAACAATCAACTATAGTACACAGTAAGTTTGAACAAATCCATCCTTTTTCTGATGGTAATGGTCGTATAGGTCGTTTATTGCTTTCTGCTATGCTTCTTTTAGAGAATTTTCCACCAGCAATAATTGAAGTAAAAGAGAAAAAAATATATTTAAATTATTTAAGAAAAAGTCAGTTAAAAAAAGACTATACACAACTGGAAGATTTTATGTGTGATGCTATTTTAAATGGTTTTAAGATCCTAGAAAGTTAATATATTTTATTTCTTAGATAACAAAACAAATAATTGTAAATCATGACATCTTATAAAAAAATCATCTAATACCAGATGATTTTTTTTAATTGCGGAGAGCGATCAACCTTATTCGAACTTAACTAACTAATAAAAAATCTAAATAATTATTTTTATTTATAACTTGAAATTTACTATCTTTATAATTATCTATAAAATTTTTAGGGGCCTCTGCTTTAAATTTATTCCATTTAAACTCATAAGCAGAAAGCTTACCCTCCTTTTCTTCTATTAAATCAATTTCCTTCCCCTCATAATTTCTCCAAAAATAGTAATTACTAATTAAATTATTATTTTTCATTTTATCGATTATTACAAAATTTTCAAATAATGCACCGATATCGTCTCTTTTATCTAAATAATTAAATTGAGAGATTAAAGAATTTCTAATACCATTATCTAAAAAATAATATTTAGACTTATTAGTAATTTCATTTCTTAAATTACGGCTAAATCCTCCTAGTCTTTTGATAACAAAACCTTTTTCTAGCAAATCTAAATATTTGTCTACAGTCTTAACGTCTAGCCCTACTTGTTGAGACAATTCATTTAATGAAACTAGATTTCCCACCTGAAAAGCCAATGACTTTAATAAATCCAAAAGCTTTTTACTAAACTTAATATTGTCTAAAGCTAAAACATCTTTCAATAAATAAGAATCTACTAATTCATTTAATATGTTTATTTTTTCTTCTTTAGTTTTAGCGAGCACAACATCTGGATAACTACCAAATACAAGAAAATCATCTAATTTTTCTCTTAGTTCATGATTATTATATTTAGTTTTCATCTCTGATTGAGAAAATGGATAAAGAACCAAAGTTTTTTTTCTGCCAGTCAATGGTTCTCCGACTTGCTGAGACAAATCAAACGAAGATGAACCCGTAACAATCACTTGGATATCTTTTACCTGATCAACTATAATTTTTAAAGCCATGCCAATATTAGGAATTTGCTGAGCCTCATCAATAGCTATTAGTTGATAACCTTCAACATAATCTTTTATTCTATTAAAATCTTGAGATTGTAACAACTCCTGCAATCTAATATTATCTCCATTATCTAATTTATACTTTAAACTTGTATTTTCTAAAAAATTATTCAAGAGGGTAGTTTTACCAACTCTTCTAGCCCCATAAATAATTAATACTTTGTTTTTTTGTATGTTACTCTTTAAACTAATTTGTCTTTTAAGCATATTAATAATTCTAATTTTTATATCTATATTATATGTCTAATCCATATTTTTGTCAAATTTTATGGACTGATAATCCATAAATTAAGATAATTTTATAGAGTTTAACAAAAAAATAAACAAAAACAAGGCAATTTACCTTGTTTTAACATATGCGGAAGGACTGGGATTCGAACCCAGGGTACCATTTCTGGCACACTTGCACTCCAAGCAAGCGCCTTCGACCACTCGGCCACCCTTCCCTGTTTTATATAAATAAACAATAAGTACATATATAAGTATGCATATTGTTTTTATATTTGTCTAGTACACTTAAAATATTTAAGTGATATATAAGAAATAATATTACTTAGATAAATGTGTTTCAACAATAGTCTTTAATCCCTCTATTTGTTCACCGTTAGAGTCAATAGAGTCTTGCCACTTTCTAGCTCCAATCACCAGCTCATCTCCCACAAAGGTAGTAGGGGCACCAAATACTCCAAAATCATTAGCTTCCTTGCTAAGACTATTTACCTCATCTAAATACTCATTGGTGTTTAAACAGTTGGAGAACTTCTCTTCATCTAGAGCTAAATCACTAGCAATAATATACAAGTCATTTTCATATAAATTACTATCATTTAACCTATTAAACACTTCTTTCCTGTAATCCAAATACCTACCCTCATCATTAGCACAGTACAGCGCTTGATTAGCATCACTGCTTAAACCATTATTGCTAACAGAAAAAGGTCTAAAAGCAAGAACTAAGTCATCGCCATACTCAGAAAGAAGCTTATCTAAGCTCCCTTCATACTTAGCGCTAAAAGCATTACTATAGTCTTCATAGACAATAATCTCTAGGTCTGAATCTAAATCACCAACAAACACATCACTATCATCAATAGTTCTCAAACTAGGTGCTCTATAGCTCTGAGCTTTAATAATATTCTCTTGATTTTGAGCTTTAAGATCTTCAAGATTCTCTGTCTCTAGATTATTAGCATCATTTTTATTGTTGTTATACATAAAAAAGAAAGCCAGAGCTATGATAATAATAAATATAACTAGCACTAAAAATCTAAGTTGTACTCTATTTAATTTAGCCATAATTTTAAGTAGATAAGTTAAGCTTTTTATTCTCTTTACTTAAATTATCAAATAATATATTAGAAATGTTTAATAATTTTTCTTCTTCAAAACGAGCAGACATTAACTGCACTCCAAAAGGTAAATTAGAAACAAACTTAGAAGGAATGGAAATTGAAGGTATTCCTGCTAAAGAAGGAGCGCTGAGAAACTGATCTTCTAAATACATATCTAGAGGGCTGGTTTTTTCACCTATCTTAAAAGCAGGGCTTGGAGCGGTAGGGGCTAAGATAGCATCTACCTTCTTAAAAGCATCTTCAAACTCTCTGCTAATCATAGTTCTAAACTTTTGAGCTCTGACGTAGTAATCATCATAATACCCTGAGCTTAAAACATAAGTACCAAGCATTATTCTGCGCTTAGCTTCAGGACCAAAAGAGCGGCCTCTAGATTCTAAATAATATTGTTTAATATTTTTAGCTTCTTTATAGTTAAAACCAAACCTAACACCATCAAATCTGGCTAAATTAGAACTAAGCTCAGCTGGAGTAATAATATAATATACTGAAATAGCATACTCAGTAGCTGGTAATGATATTTCAACCATCTCTGCCCCTAAACTCTCTAAACGCTCTTTTGCTAAGAGAATAGATTCTTTAGCTTCTTTAGATAAAGTTTTAGGAAAGTATTCTTTTACCCAAGCAATCTTCTTGCCTTTCAATGGTTTATTTATATTCTTTAAATAATTAGCTACTTCTTTCTCACTAGTACTACTATCTTTTTTGTCATTTCCTGAGATAACAGAAAGTACTATAGCAGAGTCTTCTACATTTTTAGTTATAGGGCCAATAACATCAGTAGATGAAGTCATGGACATAAGGCCATAACGTGAAACACGGCCATAGCTAGGCTTTAGACCAACCACATTACAAAAACTAGCTGGTTGCCTCACAGAACCACCTGTATCAGATCCTAGAGCAAATATACACATATCCGCTGCCACAGCCACAGCTGAGCCTCCAGAAGAGCCTCCTGGCACTCTCTCTGTGTCCCAAGGATTCTTCACTACTCCATAAGCGCTGTTTTCTGTAGAAGCACCATGAGCAAACTCATCTAAATTAGTTTTTCCCAAAAGTATTGCCCCTTGCTTTTCCAGCTTTGAAATAGCAGTAGCATTATATGGAGCTATATAATCTTCTAAAACTTTAGAGGCTGCTGTTGTTTTTACACCTTTAGTTAAAAGATTGTCTTTAGCTAAATAAGGTATACCTAAAAGCTTAGTGCTTTCACCTTTTGCAATACGCTTATCTGCTTCCTTGGCTTGCTTTAGAGCTAAATCAGAAGAAATAGCAAGACAAGCATTTAGCTCAGGATTGAACTTCTCTATTTGCTTTAAACAAGCCTTAGTTAAATCCAAAGCGCTTATCTCTTTTTTATCTAGTAACTCTCTAGCCTCTGTTATTGTTAGTTTATTTAAATCTTTCATTATTTTAAAATTCTTTTTACTTTAATTTGTTTCTCATCTTCACTATAGTGAGGGCTAGACTTTAGAAGTTCTAATTTCTCTTCTTCACTTAGCTCCAAAACCTCATCTTCCCTATATACATTATGAAGACCACTGATTTGCTCAGTAGCTAGATAATTATGCAAGTCTGCTTTCTTTAGCTGATCAACATAGGAAACAATAGCACTAAGGTCTTCTTGGTACTTCTCTATTTCTTTGGCACTAAGTTTTAACCTAGCCAAGTCTGCAATATGTTCAACTGTGTCTTTGCTTATTTTCATAATTATATATTTCTTTATAGCTATTTAATCAAATCTAGAAACTCTTTTTCATTTAATATTTCTACCCCCAAACTCTTAGCTTTATCATACTTAGATCCTGGATCTGAGCCAGCTAGTAGGTAGCTAGTATTTTTACTAACAGAGCTACTTACTTTAGCTCCTAACTCTTTAAGTTTATCTTTAGCCTCAGCTCTTGTCAAACTATCCAAAGAGCCTGTAAGGACAAAAGTTTTTCCTTTTAACTTTAAATCTTGTTTAGATATATCTTTAGTTTTTAACTTAAATCCTTCTTTAGATAATTTCTTAATTAAATTAATATTATCTTCGTTATGAAAGAAAACGTATAGACTTTCAGCTAGCTTAGGGCCAAAGTCTGGCAGTTTTTGCCACTCCTCTTTATTTATGTCTTGAAAGAATTTTAGCATGTTTAAAATATCAACAAATTTCTCACCTTTTTCTTTACCATGATAATTATATTCGTCTGCTAGAATTTGTGCAGATTCCTCACCAACATGTCTAATACCTAAAGCGTAGATAAAGCGATACAAGTCTCTTTCTTTGCTTTCTTCAATGGCTTCAATTAAATTAGTAGCTGACTTATCCGCAAAACGCTCAAGAGCCTCTAGGTCACCAACACTAAGTTCATATAAATCACTGATATCTTTAATCAGTGCTTCTTGCATTAACCTCTCCACTACCTTTTCTCCTAAACCATCTATGTTCATAGCTCCTTTGGAAACAAAATGGCTAAGTGCTTTAAACTTAACTGCAAAACAATTATCATTAGTACACCTATATGCTACCTCCCCTTCTTTTTTCTCTACCTTAGAACCACATTGAGGGCAAGTTCTTGGTGCTGATATTTTCTTTTCTTCTCCTGTGCGCAAGTTTTCCATTACCTTAATAACTTTAGGGATAACATCACCTGCTCTTTCAATAATTATAGTATCATTTATTTTTAGACCTAACCTTTTTATCTCATCCATGTTGTGTAGTGTAGCCCTGGAGATTACAGCTCCACCTACTTTCACCGGTTCTAGCACAGCTGTAGGGGTCAAGGTGCCAGTTCTACCAATTTGCCAAATAACATCTAAAACTTTAGTGGTAGCTTGTTCTGCTGGGAATTTATACGCCATCATGTACCTAGGAGCTTTACCAACAGTACCTAAAACCTTCCACAGCTTTATCTTATTAACCTTCACTACTGTACCATCAATAACAAAAGCTAAATTATTTCTATTTTTCTCTACATAATTTTGAAAGTCTTCTACCTCACCTAAACTTGAGCAGACCTTGTTCTCTTTCAAAGCTTTAAACCCTAAGAGCGCTAAAAGCTTATCCTCTCTGGCTCTAGTCTGGCAAATTTCTTTTAGCTTGTTATTAGCACTAAGGCCATAAACAAAGAAATCCATTTTTCTAGAGTCTGCTACTTTAGGATCAAGTTGCCTAATTGAACCTGCTACAGCATTTCTAGGATTAGCCAGCACTGCTTTAGCTTCTTCTTTATATTTTTTATTTAAACTCTCAAAGACACTTTTTAACATTACTGCCTCTCCTCTAATCTCAATACTATCTTCATATATATACTTCTCTATTTCTTTCTTTTCTACTTCATTAAAGCCTAGCTCTTTGTATTCTTTGTCAGTTATTTTTCTTAGCTCTAAAGGTATACTATCTATTGTTTTTACATTAGAGCTAACATCTTCACCCACCTTACCATCACCTCTAGTTGCACCTCTAGAAAACTTAGAGTTCTTATATGTTATTGCTATAGCTAGACCGTCTAGTTTTAGTTCGCAGTAATACTCAAAGCCACTTACATCTTTACCTGTGTTTTCTTTATATACTTTAATATTTCTCTCTTGCCAGTCTTTCATATCAGAAGTAGAGAAAGCATCAAAAAGTGAGAGCATTCTTTCTTGGTGACTTACCTTTTTAAACTTATCCAAAGGCTTCCCCGCTACCCTTTGGGTAGGAGAATCAGAGGTGATTAAATCAGGATGTTCTTGTTCTAATTTATATAATTCATTTTTTAAACTATCAAGAGCGCCTTCACTAATTTCTTCTTTATCTAGTACATGATAAAGATAGCGATGGTGTTTAATTTCACTTTTTAGCTTCTCTATTCTTTTTCTAGCTTCTTCTTTATTCATTGTATTTGTATATAAAAATATATTATATAAATATATAAAATATCACTATTATTCTTCAATTATATCATGGATTAGGGTATAAAAAAACTGCCTCTTAAGCAAGAAGCAGTTTTTTAAAGTATACTTTATTCAGTAGGAGCAGGAGCTTGTTGTCCTTCAGGAGCTTGTGCGCCTTGATTTAGGAAGTTAACTACTTGCTCTAAAGTTTGAGAGTTTTGACTAACAGCTTGCTCTAAAGAAGCAGTCCTTTGAGCTACGTTTGATAGTTGTAGTTGAAAAGAGATAAATAGCATAACTAAGATACCTACTACGATGCCAACTACTAGCATGAATGTTGATTCTTTTTTCATAAACTTAAAAATAATTAATTATTTATAACTAAAAGTATTATAGCACAAAACAATATATTTACACAATAAGTCTAGTGGCAGTCACTTAAATTAAAGGATGTGAAATATGTAAATTAAATAATAAAAAACCCCCGGAGTTAAATAAATTTATTTTATATAATAAATTTAAATAATCCAAGGGGTTATGAGTTAAAAGATTAGGAAGAAAAATGGAGCTATCCACTAGTATAAACAACAGAGATAAGATAAATCTTATATTTTTTTCCATTGTATTCTACTACCTCCTTAACTTGAGTCCAATCAACATCTTCTATTGCTTTGCCTAAGGTATAATTATGAAGCAAGTCATCATCTTGTTTCATACCATAACCTGGAACGTTAGAAGTAGTGATATAATCCCCAGCTTCAATCTCACCATTTAGGTTTGTGACTAAAACTCTACCTTCACCAAGAGAGTTTACTGTTGCAAACCTATCTCCTGGCTTAATCTTGTCATGAAACCAATGATCTTCAGATAGAGGAACAATTTTTGTAAAGACTCCAAATACTCTTTTGTCATTTTCATAATCTGAAAGCTGTACTGTTGGAAGAGTGGAAGACAAAGAAGTGGTTTCACTATCACCTTCTCTCAGTTGTGTTTCACCAGTAACAGAGACAAGCATTCCTGGTCTTATGTCTAAGTCTTTTAGAAAGTCTTTAGATAGCTTAACTTCATGCCCACCAGTAAAAGGACCATAATTTGTCCCTGAACCACTTGCATAAAAATCATAGCTACCACCATTACCTTCAACAGCTCTAGCGCTGCTTAAACCATAGACACCTACACCACTACCCATACCATGAACACCATAATCTCCAAAGCCCAAATGACCATGAGATCTATCATCCGAATCACTCCCCCTAACACCATAATTACTACCAGAACCATAAACACCTTCAGTGCTTCCGCTAGCCTCTAGCATTGCTAAAGGAAACTTAGTTGTTCCAATACCCATTCTGCCGTTATTAAGATGGATATTTGAACCTCTTTTAGTCAACAAACAAGAAGGCATAGCTGTAAAGACAAAATCTTGCCCGTTATAATACATCATTTCACCAGCAGAAGGTGAACCATAGACATATATACCACCAATACTATTAGCGTTCCAATAAGGATAACCAGCTAAACTGCCTACAGATATTTTACCAAGCCTACCTGAATAAAAAGATATGGGTAAATACCATGAATGAGCTTTCCCTGGCAAAGATGTTTCAGGTAAGTCTAAAATATTACCAACCTCAGTAATTTTGAAGTTTTCACCTGAAGATGATGATTCAACACGATTTAAATCTCCAGCGGACTTCATAACCACACCTGAGTTCATTTCAGTAGAAACTTGATTTTCTACTGATGAGTCAAGTTCAAGGTCCTCACATCCATTTAAAAATAGGGTGAAAAATAATAACCATAAAAATAACTTATATTTTTTCATAATTTCAGGCCTCCCTACCTGTTTTTTTATTGTTAACGTTCAAAACTTTATTTTTATCAATAATTAAAATTAATTATTATATTATTATATATAAATATTAAAAAAGTTCAAGTATTAGAAGCTTTACAATATTTATATTTATGAAAAACTAAGTATTATCTACTCTAATAATTTGACATTTATTATAAAATTTGTTATTTTAATCTAAACGAACCTTAAAACTTAATATCATGAAAAGAATGAAGATGTTGTATTTATTAATGATTTTAGCAGTATTTAGTATAACTGCAATTGCTGATAATCCACCTGATGAAAAAGAAAAAAAGTGGACTATAACAGTAGAAGGTAATATATTTTCACATATGTTACAAGAACCAAAAAAGGAGGCGAGTAATTTAGATTTTTTTAATGAAAAATATCTTGAATCTAACTTAAAGAAAGTTAGGCGTGATGACGTTACACAATATTTTAATGGAAGTGGCTTAATAGAAAAATCTATTTTATCTAGTAATTTTAAAGATAAAAATTCTGCTTGGTCAGATTTTATTACTAAATTACAAGAAGAATTTAAAGACGAGCCTTTGATGTCTAAATTAGGTGCAATTACTACTTTTAACAAAGTGGTCTATAATCATTACGATGAGAATGAAAGAGGTTCCACTGAAGATGTTGATTTAAATCGAGTCATTCTACAAATTAAAAATTTTCTGGGAGACTTAGACACAAAACCTGAGCAATATGGTGTTTGTAGACAATTCAGTTTTGCTGCTACAAAGATGATAGAAGATGGATTTAATATGCCTTCTTACGTTATTACTGCTTACATGCACACTTTAAATCAAATCTTAATCCCTGGTGGAAAAATAGTTTTACTAGACAAACGAAATCTTATAGCTGATTTAGATGGCCTATCTATAAGAAATAAGGATGATGTGGATATCGCTGTTTTGAAAATGAATAAGATGCCACATATGCAAGATTTGATTATTGATGTAGGGAAAAATAATGTTATCTATAATAATAGGTATAATAATTTTTCTGGCTTTTGGTCTAAACTACAAAATAGAGATAATTCTGATAGAGCAAGAAATTTCTTTTTCAATGAAAATTTATCACTATTTTCCTACTTAAATGAAAAGAGTGTCTACAGACTTAGTTTGCAAAAAGAAAGATTTGGAATACAGCTTTATGGGGTGAATAAAAACAATGAATATAATCGTTTCTTAGACTATAACTATGGAACTAACATTGCTTTTATCCCTTGGAAAAGTAAATCCTTAAATGGACGTCTATACCATAGAATGTTTCTTAACTTTGGTGCTTACTACTCTAAATACAAAGTTTTCTCAAAGCACTCTCTTCCTTTTCATTATTCTGCAAATGTACAAATTAATATAGAAGATTATTTTAAATATCTTTTTAGAAATAATTTGTCAATAGGAATGATTAGCAACTTAATTCAGTTTAATCAGGAAATTGAATTACCAGAGTTTAATTTAGATGAAGATTTTGATGGTAGTTTTTACTTCTCACCTTTTATAGGTTGGGAAAAAGAAAATTATATCAATAATGATTCTAAAAAGTTTATTTTAGCTGGTCTTCAATCTACTATGCCTTTTTATTTGCCGAAAACAACTAAAATAACTACGATACCCTGGATACTAGTGGGATCAAAGTCGACAAGTAAAATAGGGTCATTCTCTTATCAGGCCAAGCTTGAACTTCAAAAAGCATCTTCACGTCTAAATCTTTTTAGCAGTTATGAAACTAAAAAGAGATATATGCAAATAAGAGCTTTTTATGAAGATTACAGTCATGAGCTAGAAACCCGAAGCTTGTTCATTGATGCTTATGGTTTTGATCTAAGATTTGGACAGAAATTTAAAAAAGACAGAAAATTAATTATCTCTTCTGCCTATAAATTTAACAATTCAGGAAAACAAAGTTTAAATTTCAGTCTTGGACTTACATTTTAAACAACCGCCTTCAATAATAAAGGCGGTTTTTTTAATTACAATTAGAATAAAAAGGGTATACATGAACTTCTCTTCCCTCTAAATATTCATCTATTGATTTGTCATCAATATTTAAATCAGCATAGATCTTCATTTCAAAAGGAGTTACACTTCCTGTTACTACTTGTTTTTCAATATCTTGGAAACTAGTTCCAATTAATTTCTTTTCTGGAATAAATGCAAACAATTTGATACCCACCTTTTCCAGGTATTGCTTACTAAGAGTTTCTATGTTTCCTTTTATATCAAACTCTATAATCTCTTCTTTATTATTTTTTTCACGATCTAACGCTATACAATTCCATCTTCCTATCATACCATCATTTTCATTACATCTTTGATCTAAAATTTTTATCTTATCTGGATTAGGACCTTTTATAAACTTATAATCTATTTCTATGTCATATATAGCAAACATACATAAATCTTTTTTTTTCTGTGTATTTATTGAATCATTATTCAACTTAGTGCACTTATTTAGATCCTCATTATATATATAATTATCTCCTAACTTAGAACACTCTATATTATTTTTAAAATTCCTATTTTTTAATTGATTATTATAAAAAAATATAAAAATAAAAACAACTAAAAAAACAAAAAAAAGAATAATAATAATAAATCTAATTTGACTATTTTTTGTATTTATTTTCATTTAAATTATATTTAAACAGTCTATGTTTTACTGAATTTTTAAAAATAACTATAGATTCAAAAAAATAATTTTACTATTACATAAAATATTTTATTTCCAAGTTTTAATCTTTCTATTTCTATAGTGAAGCACAATAAATTGTTTTTACACAACTGTTAGAACCTCCATTATTAACAATACCAAACATAAAATCACCTTCATTACAAGCTAAGGCCCATTCATTTGTACAACTACTATTAGAGCCATGTTGTACATCTTTATTAATTCCATAACCTCCTCCCCATTCATTATTAGGAGCATGAAGATCATCAGGAGTATAAACACCATAATTACCATAACCTAAGTATCCCTCATTAAAACTATCCAAATCTCTTCCTAAAACTCCATAAGTAGTACCACCTCCCCAAATACCATAAGAACCACCTTCTGCCTTGAAACCTTTGTTATTATAAACTTCAATCCAGGTATTACCAGCCATTTGCAAACCACCTCCATAATCTGACCAATAAACACCTTTATTATCAGATACTCTAAGCCAACCACCGTTAATATACACCTCTGCATTAGTACGAATACTTCCAGATACATCTAATTTTGCTCCAGGACTAGATGATCCGATGCCTACTTGACCACCGTTATAATAAATAGAGCTACCATTATCTGTCCAAACACTTCCACCGCTAGCATTTAAGGTTTCACCTGAACATGATAAGTTAGTACCAGCAATATCACTACAATCAAAAGAAAAAGTTAGATCATCAGCACCATCATAACTTACATTAACACCAGTGCTAGAGTTAAAGTCAAGAGCTTCGTATTCAGCTATCTGATCTTCATAGATACCATTATCATACAAATACCAACCACTGTTAGTATTTACAGTATCACAAGTACCATCACCGTTTAAAAAGTAACCATTACTACATATAGTTCCCGCGTTAGTGTTGGTATC
>Ga0136558_1000200_pt1 | contig 36158 bp, 31 predicted proteins | sample AntRauTorckE6833_FD_101391 | JGI IMG/M metagenome (GOLD analysis project Ga0136558, IMG submission 101391) | Saline lake microbial communities from Rauer Islands, Antarctica - Metagenome Torckler E6 #833 | ecosystem: Environmental > Aquatic > Non-marine Saline and Alkaline > Saline | place...
TAAAGAGAGGTACCATGATGAACTATCTCATGACTATTTCTGCAGCCGTATTGGCATTCAGCCTGTCGGCGAACGCGCAAACCAACGACCCCTTACTAAACCAGCAATATTACATCGGGGCGCACAACATTGATCAGGTATGGAATACTACCAAAGGGAGTTCTAATACCCGCATTGCCATTCATTCGGCCATGGGTTTTTCTGTCAACCACGAGGATATGTCTGGTACGCGGTATCTGAGTCCTATGACCACCAATGCTTATGATCCCGCCAAAGGCTTTGCACAGGAGGTAGCCGGAGTGATTGGCGCGCGAACAAATAACAGCAAGGGAATGGCCGGTATTAACTGGTATGCCAAACTCAAATCATATAATTTCATAAAACTTGAAGAATCCGGCGACGACCCCGATTACATATTTAATGCCGACAATGCAGATTATACCTTCGATCTGCAACGCATAAACAACATGGTGGATCAGGCACATAGCGATAACATGGATGTGCAGGTTTTTACCTTTGGCGTACCCACCTCCAGTAAATCCATCAACGCCGATTTTGCGGGAACCAACCCCAGCCTGAGCAATTACCGGGCATTGACTTCCGGGCCCAGCTTTCCCACGCCTACAGAAGCTTTTTGGGATGCCTTCCAAGGCAGGCTTTCAGTCATAGCGTCCACGTTTTGGGGCAGCATCACCGGTGGCAGTTATTTACCGGCCCAATCCCTACCAAACCTTTCGAGGAAAATTATACAATGCTGCCGTGCAGGACAACAGCTCGCTGATAGCCGCCGTAGGTGATAAAAAAGATGGAAAGGAGCCGATTCCCACCTTAGTTCCTTTTGGTTTTGATGAGTATGTGATTGGAGTGGGTGGGGCTGAATACTCTCAAGCTACTGGCCAAACATTTTATTGGGACGGAGGAGGCACCTCATCCTTTATGGATATTGTAGCTTCTGCCAAAGACATTACTACTCTTTCCGGGGATTCTTATACTTCCTACAACAATGCCTTCAGCAGTACGCATGCGGCTTCGGCCATAGTGGGCGGGGTGGTTTCACTGCTCAAAACCCAAAACACCAGCCTCAGCTACGACGATATTGAGCACATTCTCGAAAACACCGCTGTGGACATTGAAGGGGCAGGAAAAGATGATGAAACAGGGCATGGCTTTTTAGATGCTAAGGCGGCGTTGGACTATATTAATACCAATGATTTTGTGCGAAAACGAGCTCAGAAGAGTGAGATGCAAACGGTTTCAGATAATGAAATAAATACAAGCCATGATTATGTAATGGGAGATGGGTATTTGGTGTATAAACCTTCTCAGTGGGCAACCGCAACTTATGAATTAACAGGGAAGTTACATAAATATGTAGGAAGAATTGAGTTTGAATATGTGTTTTCAAGCCCACCGGATGTTTGGTTAAGAAACTCATCTTCAGGAACTGAAGTACGGACAGTTCCATATTATTATCCTGCTTCAATTCAGTATTATGATGAATTCGGTACAAAGGAAATAAAAGTTCTTTCTGTGGATGAGTTCGGCTTTACGTTTGAATTTAAGTATTGGAAGATTGACTTCCACAAACAACCAACGGATCAGTACATTGGTACTATAGACGTGCCAAACATGGATAATATACACATAGACTATACCGCTGTTGGAAATGAAACGGGCTATTTGAACGAGCCCCCTTCGCCTCCTTCCAACCTTAGTATAACTAATTTAGGAAACTGGGGGAATCCTAATATAGATTGGGATGATAATCAGGAACTTAATATTGACTATTATGAAGTTTGGCGACAGCAAAAGCGTCTTAGTGATAGTTATATTTTCCAATCTGTTCTTATTGCTTCACCTACGTCAAGTAGTTTTACGGATCCGTTCGTAATTATGGACGGCCAATCACACCCTAATGATTGGCGTTATGCTGTAAAAGCTGTAAATATTTTCGGTAAAAGATCAGCTATGTATTATACAGAATGGATAAATGGAAACACTCCTTTTAAAAAACGACCTGAAATATCTGAAGCCTTACCTGAAGATTTTGCCATTAATTATAACTACCCCAACCCTTTTAATCCGACTACTAAAATAATGTGTGAACTTCCAGAGGCAGCTGATGTTACAATCAAGGTATTCAATATTATGGGACAAGAAGTGGCCACACTGGTAAATACAAGTCTAGGGGCTGGCTTCCATGAAGTGACCTTTGATGCCGGAGGTTTCTCAAGTGGAATGTATATTGCCCGTATCCGAGCCGTTGGCAATTTCGGTGAAGTATTTACAAAAGAGCTCAAAATGCAGTTGATTAAATAGCTTAGTGTAAAAATACCCTTAAAAAGCCCGGTTAATTATATATCCGGGTTTTTCATTTTCCAGCTTGTTTCCAATGATCATTGTGCCCCTTTTTTTTGGAGAAACAACTGACGTTAAACTCAAAAACTCCCTTTCGTGTTTTTGAGATTTCGTGGCAACATTCCCGGCTCACCCCGAATATTTTAAAACTTTTTTCATTTTGAACTCCTACCATACATAACGTTATTACATACGTTAATCTTAAACCAATTTATATCGCTATGAAAGCATTTGTTACTGTTCTTTTCTCTTTGTTTTTCGGGATGATGGTGCAGGCCCAGGTTTTAAATCCTGAACCGGTCTCGCTCGATTATTACCTCCCCGATGATGTTACTTATAATTCTGAAATTCCAACACCTGCAGAAATTCTTGGAGCTGAATTGGGTGAGTGGCACGTTCGCCACGATCAGCTGGTGAATTACATGTACGCCGTTGCGGAAGCTTCTGACCGTGTGTCTATCACCGAATATGCACGCACCTATGAAAACCGTTCGTTGCTGATGCTTACTATCACTTCTCCGGACAATCACCAAAATATAGACGAGCTCAAAGAAGAGCACTTAAAGCTCACCGATGCATCCATTTCCGATGACTTGGATCTTTCTGAAATGCCGATTGTGGTTACCATGAGTTATAGTGTGCACGGAAATGAGCCGAGTGGTTCAAATGCTTCGCTGGCCGTAGTATATTACCTAGCTGCAGCACAAGGAGCTGAAATTGATGCGATGTTACAGAATACCATTATTAATGTAGATCCCAGCATCAACCCTGATGGATTGGACCGATTTGCTCACTGGGCAAATACTAACAAAAGTAAAAATGTGTTGGTTACTGACCCAAACAGTCGTGAGTTTGATGAAACATGGCCGGGTGGGCGTACCAATCACTATTGGTTTGACTTGAACCGTGACTGGATGCCTATGATCCATCCTGAAAGTCAGGGTCGCGTAGCTAAATTCCACGAGTGGGTTCCACAGGTATTGACTGATCACCACGAGATGGGAACAAATTCCACTTTTTTCTTTCAGCCTGGAATTCCTTCTCGTACACATCCTTTGACGCCACAGCGTAATCAGGCTCTGACCGGTGCCATCGCGGAATATCATGCGGATGCCCTGGATGACATTCAATCTCTCTACTACTCAAAAGAAAGCTTTGATGATTTTTATTATGGAAAAGGGTCAACTTATCCGGATGTAAATGGTTCGCTGGGGATCTTGTTTGAACAAGCAAGTTCTCGAGGACATGCTCAGGAAAGCATTCACGGCACCTTAGAATTCCCATTCACCATTCGAAACCAATTTGTGACTTCCCTTTCCACACTTGAGGCTGTGCAAGGATTGAAAGAAGAGTTGCTAGCAAATACCCGTGAGTTCTATAAAGAAGCGGCGGATGAGGCAGATAATGCCTCGATCAAAGCTTATGTATTTGGCGAAGAAGCAGATCAGGCCCGAACCAAGCATTTGGCTGAGATGTTAGACCGAAACCAGATCAATGTATATGAGCTAGATCGTGATTATCAGGATTTCAAAGTTGGAAATGCCTTTGTGGTTCCAACAGATCAGAAGCAGTACAAATTGATCACGGCCATGTTTGAGCGAAGGACAGAATTTACCGACAGTCTGTTCTATGATGTCTCTACATGGACTATGCCGTATGCATTCAACCTGCCTTTTGCGGAACTGAATCGAGATTATAACTCAAATATGTTGGGCAGTGAATTTTCTGTGGACACTTTTGAGCTGAACGGAGACCTTGTGGGAGAGAAAGCCCAATATGCCTACGCTTTTGAGTGGGATGAATATTACGCTCCCCGTGCACTTTACCGATTACTTGGCAACGGAGTGAGAGCTAAAGTTGCCTCCAAAACTTTTAAGGCCGTCATTGAAAACGACGTCAAAGATTTTGACTACGGTACCATTCTCGTTCCTTTGGGAATTCAGGATGATGAGGAAAAAGTACATGAGATCATTCAGACCATAACCGAAGAAGACGGCATTACCGTGTACGAACTTCCAACAGGATTGACTCCCTCCGGAATGGACCTTGGTAGTGGAAATTTCGAGAATCTGCATGCGCCTAAAGTTGCCATGATCGGTGGCTCAGGAAGTAACTCAAGTGAAGTTGGTGAAGCCTGGCACCTATTCGACCAGCGCTACCACATGCCGCTTTCCATTATCAAAGCGGATGATTTTGGCCGTACAGATCTAGACAGATATAATGTGATCATCTCCAGTGCTTATGGTATTTCTGAGGGAGCTGCTGAAAACCTGAAGCAATGGGTTCGCGAAGGCGGAACACTCATCACATTTAAGAATGCAATTCGGTGGGCTAAATCGCACGGTCTTGCAAATGTAGAATATGTTGAGGATGAAGATGATGAGGAAGAAGAAACAGCCGTTGAAGTACGGCCTTATATTAAGGCAGGGGAAGATCGCGGAGCCGAATATATAGGCGGAAGTATTTTCAATGCCAAGATCGACCTGACACATCCTATAGGTTATGGATTTAACCGGGAAGACATAACGGTTTTTCGTAACAATACGCTTTTCATTGAAAAAGGCGAGAATCCTTATTCAACGCCACTTTACTATACTGACGATCCATTGGCGAGTGGTTATAGCGATGATGAAAATCTTGAAAGGATCAAGGGATCCGGCGCTATTGTTGTAAGCGGTTATGGCAGAGGTAATGTGATAGCGATGACGGACAATCCTAACTTCCGTGCCTTCTGGTATGGAACCAATAAGTTGTTCGCCAATTCTATTTTCTTTGGTCACACCATAAGCGGTGGAACAACGAACTAAAAACAAAAGAGTTTAAATTTAATTATTAGGTTTTAAAATCGCCCCGATGCTATGTGTCGGGGCGTTTCTTTTGTTTATGATTTTGGCTCTATGCAACCTTCCGGCGTGCGAAGCTCCTGGAAGCGAAACGTTGCGGTGGCGGATGATGAAACGAAACCAATTTAAACAACGAACGCTCTAGGGTCTTTCATACGCTTGAAGGTTCTTTATATTATTTCCTGTAATTTACGGGTCTGAAGTTCCCATCTTTATCAATGATATTTGTTTCTGCTCCGGGAATAATATCTGTGTTATGGGCAGAAACACAGATCCAGAATCCTTCCTGCTTTAGTACAACAAAACTAAAGATGTTCTGACGTATTGAAGGTGTTTTTACTTCTCCTTTTGGAGTTTGATTCTTCAGCCGCATTCGGGCATGAACTACAGCGATATCATTAGAGAGGTATTTCACAGAAGTTTCCCGTAGCAATAAGTCAGAATCAGGGAAAATAGTCTCAAAACCATAGGCATGTGCCTTTTCTATGTCTTTGCGATTATGCCACCACAACCCCACTACATTCACGAACTCGGCATCTTCTGTGAATAAGGAGGCGAGCATGTTTGCATTACGGCTCATCCAGGCTTCAACAAAAAGAGCCGGAATTTCTCCCGGCTCTGTCGCTTTTTTATAAGTATTTGTCATGGCTGAAATTTACTTCACTTTCTCGCCATTGATAATAACACCTGTAATGTTGGTAATGTACTCAAGTGGATCACCGTTGAACATTACTAAGTCAGCGTCTTTGCCTCTTTCCAGAGAACCAACGCGGTTATCGATACCCAAAATTTTAGCCGCATCTATGGTCAGTACTTTGAGGGCGTTGTCTTTTCCTAACCCGTTTGCAGCGGCAACACCGGCTTCATAATGCACGACACGTGTTTTAGGAACGTATCCCTCGAAACCACTTTGAAATGCGATCGGTATACCTGCTTCGTAAAGTTTAGCAGCGGTCTCCATAGAGGCATTCTTGGCATCGCCACCAGGACGTATCATAGAAGGGTGGATGGTTACAGAGTAACCGCGAGACTTGATCTCATCTATGACCATGTAGGCTTCAGCCACACCATCTAAGACCATTGGAAATCCGAATTCTTCCTGCAGGCGAATGGCCGACATGATGTCATTGGCTTTGTGAACCGTAACCAAGGCCGTTTTCTTACCTTCAAGCAATTCGGCTAACGCTTCCATTCCAAGATCCTTACTGTAATCCTCCTCACCATTTCTCTTTTCGAGATAGGATTGTGCTTTGATGAGCTCCTGTCTCAGCATGGCGATACCTTTTGCACGAGTTCCGGGCGTGCTAAAAGCACGGCTCAGGTTATCACCCAAAGTGAACGCAAGCATTTTAGAGGCTTCAATGAGGTTTTTATTTACGGTACTACCCGTGGTTTTTATGATCATAGTCTGACCACTTATAAGGGCGCCGGGGCCATGTCCTGTATGAACAGTGGTTACTCCGTTATCACGTAAAAAACCAACCAAAGCTTCCTGAGCGTTATAAGCATCAATAGCACGAAGTTCGGGCTGAATCGGGTTAGAGGTTTCAAGCTGATCCTGATCAGAATCAACATTTAAATGTCCGGCAAGACCTACCACTGAGTGGGCATCGATGAAACCGGGAGTCACAACTTTGGCCTCATAGACTTTGTAATTGGAAGGAATACTGATTCCTGAACCTACACGTTCAATCTTTCCATCCTTGATAAGTACCACCCCGTTAGAAATGGGTTGGCCTGCCATGGTATAAACGGTTTCACCTTTAACTGCGATCTGTGCTTCTGAAGTGAAGCTGAAAACGAGTAAAAATGCCGGTAGTAATAATAGTTGTTTCAAAAATCTCATTTCAAACCTCCTTCACCGTGGTGTGTATGAATAGTACCGGGATAGATCTGGTATCCACCGGTTGCATATTTTTTATCTTCTTCGTTGCTGCGGTCCCAAACCTTTTGTCCTTCGATCCAGGTTTGCTGAACGTGTGTATAAACACTGAACGGGTCGCCGTCAAGAATGATGAAGTCGGCGTCTTTGCCTTCTTCGAGCGTACCGACTCTGTCATCAATATCCATCATAATGGCATTGGCAAAGGTAACAGCCTTTAATGCTTCTTCACGACTCATCCCCTCTTTTATACCAAGGGCAGCGTGACGTAAAAACATTCTGGAGTCAGTGATACCGTCATCAGTGTGAAAACCGACAAGGGCGCCTGCTTCTTCCAGATATCTGCCATTTGAATTCTTGATCTCAGCAGCTTCAACTTTTCCACCGAATGAATCGAGGGTAATGATAGAAGCTCCCAAAACATTATCAGAAGCAGCAATTTCATCGGCCACTTTCCAGGCTTCACTTACGTGTTGCAATACAAGGCGGTAATCGAATTCTTCAGCCAGTCGCATGGCAGTTAAAATATCCTGATGCTTATGCGTGTGATTATGTACAATCCGCTTTCCTTCCAAAACTTCGATCAGCGTTTCCATACCAATATCGCGGGCAGGCATTTTGCTTTCATCACTATCGGCCGCTTCAATTTTTGCCTGATACTCCTGAGCTTTGATAAATAATTCCCGTACCATGGAAGCTGCTTTAGCCCGTGTGCCAGGTGAAGGGGGATTGCCTCTTGGGTTGGTTCCATTAGCCATTTTAAGTCCGCCATAAATGGTTTTTTCATCGTCTGTGTAAAGCAGCATGTCTTCAATAACATTTGCTTTACGTAATTTCAGATATACGGTTTGTCCACTCATTAAGTGTCCGGACCCGGGCATGACATTAACAGAGGTGATCCCACCAGCGAGTGCCCGTTTAAAAGATGGACTTCTTGGATCGATGGAATCCATAATGCGTACGTCTGGATGAAGGGTAGCTGAGCGGTCGCCACCGTCTCCATCGCCAATGTGAGAGTGTGTGTCAACAAGTCCGGGCATGAGCACATGTCCGGATACATCGTGAACATCGGCTCCTCTTGGAGTTCTGGTGTTGGGACCACCAATTGCGGTGATCTTTCCGTCTTCAACAACAAGAATACCGTTGTTTATAGGCTCGCCTGAAATAGGTATGATCTGAGCGCCTTTAAAAACCTGGGGGGTGGATTGTGAAAATCCTTCAGCCCCAAAGAAAAGCACACAAACCAATGCGAGCAATAAGCTTCGTATCGGTTTTTTCATTTGAATAGTAATTAATTAGAATTATTTAGAAGGGTTCAATTTATAAAAAAGGAGCAGACATAAAAGAGATGCTTCGTAAAAAGTAGAAAATGGAACATAATCTTGTATACTTAACTAAAAGAGAATAGAATCAACGAGAGTCATATATGAAAAATAAAGCAGCAAAAATTAGTACCGCAGTGATCGTGTTAATTATATCTGCGGTAATTGTATTAACGGTTATTATCGACAGCACTACAAAATCCAGCATAGAAGAAAATGGTTCTGAACTCTTCCAAAGTGTGGTTACTGTTAATGATGTTAACATTTCACTGTTTAGCGGGAAAGGTTCGATCAAAGGATTTAAGATTCAGAATCCCGGTAATTTCAGTGATGAACCAGCCCTGAGTATAGAAGAGGCTACCATCGAAATAGACTTGAGATCATTGCTAAGTGATCAGATCAGGGTAAATGAAATTATTGTAAAAAGTCCGGAGCTATTTTTCGAACAAAAGGGCTTAGACGCAAACCTGAAAATGCTGAACGATAATATGAACCTTACTCATAACGACCCGGATGAAAAAACCATAATTATTGACTATCTGCACATCGAAGAAGGGAATGTGGTTGTAAGCACAAGTATTGACAGACAGAGAACGGCGGAAGCTAATTTCAGTGAAATCACTCTCACAGATATTGGCCGGGATGGGAATAACTCCATAAAACAGAGTGTTCGACAGATAATAGAACCGTTGCTACAGAAGGCTATAAATGAAGCTATAAAAGGCGGTGTTACTGAGCAGCTTAAGAATAAAATTCAGGATGTATTAAACAACTGATCTGCAGTTATTCGTTTGAGTAATATTCTTCAATTTCGTTAAGCTTCTCATCGATCATTTCCCGGGAATACCATTTCCCCTGAACCATCACTCCCGAATGATCCTGGATCACGGAAAGGTCTTCCAAAGGATTGCCATTTACCAAAATGAGATCGGCACGCTGACCTTCTTGAATGGTTCCAAAGTCATCCCATTCAGAAAAATAGTCCCCTACATTTTTAGTGCCGCTTTGAATGATCTCATAATTATTCATTCCTGAAGCTTTCATATGTGGAAGTTCACGATGTATTGAAAAACCCGGAACACTGAATAACTGTGGCGCATCAGTTCCCATTAATATTTTTACTCCGGCGTTATTCATTTCCTCCAGGATCTTCCGGCGAAGTTCGGCATGCTCTTGGGGGTTGTCTGTTGAGTACGCGCTTTGGGGGTTATCAGCAAAATTGAAATAATTCTGTTTGACGGCCTCAGGGATGTACTTCAATTCATCATACTTTTTCATGGCTTCGTAATCGGCTGCACCAATAATGGTTTCCCACAGGGCCATAGTTGGTACGATCCAGACGTCATTTTCTTTGGTAAGTTGAATGACCTCCGCCAGTTTATCTTCCATTTCTGAGTCGTCAAATTCTCGCAGATAGTTTACGTATCCATCTACGTGATCGATGGTGATCTGTCCTGATTCTATGGCATGGATCACTCCAACATCGGCAGGAACATGGCCACCAAAAGTAATACCAACTTCATGAGCTGTTTCAGCCATTGCATCATATTGTTCGAGGGACAGACCGGGGTGAACTTTAAGCAGATCCCAGCCCTCCTCTTTATGCTCCTGGACTCGTTGAGCTGCTTGTTCCGGTGATGAGATAGTATTTCCGTTAAAACTAGGCCCGGCCAGATACAGATGAGGGCCAATGATTTCCCCAGAGTTTACGCGGTCTTTCAAGGTCAGCTGATTTTCATATCCCAGCATCCCCCGAACGGTGGTGATTCCTGCTGAGATGTAGAGAAATAAGGTGCTTTCCACATATTCATCGTCAAAATAGTCCGGGGCATTTTCACCCGGATCGGTGGGGGGAACATGTCCATGCATTTCGGCAAGTCCGGGCATTAAGAATTTGTCAGTTCCATCAATAATAGTAACGTTGGAAGAAAAACTTATGTCAGAAGCAGATCCTATATCCACTATGCGATCTCCCTCTACCACAACGGTTTGATTCTCTAAGATCTGATCGCTATTCATGGGTATGACATTCACATTGCTGAATACCGTTTGGGGTTGATCGGGAGTGCAAGACATCAAAAATAAAGATGCCAAAAACAGATTGAAGGATAAGTTTTTCATGGAAGGGTAATTAGATGTTATTGAATGAGTAGGATATGCAATTATTCATCAACTTCTATAGGTTATCGTTTTAGGTTCTTTTTAACTTCGTAAAGGGCATCTCTCACAGCATCTCCGAAGCTTCCTTTTTCTTCTTTAATCTCTTCAGGCTTTAACACCTCCAGTTTTCGTGCTCCGCGATAGAAGAAGTACATACTAATGGCCATAACGGTATGGGCTACATCCAGGTGATTGAACCAGGTATGGATACCGATCTCACTCGTGTAGAAGAAAGCTGCGAGAGTGGCAAAAAGGACGCTCAGGAAAAAGATCCGGCTCCCTTCATTCCGTGTTCGCCAATACACCAAAAAGTGAAGCGGGAGAACAACAAGCCCTAATCCATATGCCGAATGCACCTGAATGAAAAAGAAGTTGAGCGTAGTGAAAGTGATTACGGCAAAGGTAAGCAGCTCAACCACATTGGCTACCTCCAAAAACTTTCCAAACTTCTCATTGATAACGGGTCGGGCGTGCATAATGGATGCGCGTTCAATCGCCATAACTGCTAACATACTGATGAGCCATCCTGGGAGTTTCCATTCCAATCCAACTGCGTACTGAAAGGCATGACCCAATACCCCACCCAGAAAAGTTGCGAGCGCCATGATCCCAAAATACCAGCGCATATACTGATGGACTTTTCCCTTTTTGTTAAGCTTAATTAGTTTAAAAAGGGCGAACAGGCAGACCGCGGTGATCCAAAGATCCGTGAATGTCACCATTGGCTCCATGATAGGGATATCAAAGATCTCTATCGTCGGTTGACCTGAATCAGACTGAAAGCGTTGGTTATCCATAAACTCCAAAATTTTGAATTTATGGAAAATAACAGAAATGAGGGGAATCTCGAATTAACAAATTACAGGAAAATTGTAAAGGACATCTACTGCTCTAAAATTGCAATCAATTCTTGAGGTGTATAAACAGGCAATTTAGATTTTTTAAAATCTTTCTTATTTCTTGTAAGAATTCCATCAAGATTGGAGTGTAAAGCAGACTGATGAAGTACTCCGTCTTCATAATCTATAAAACCGGCTTCAAAAGCTGTTTCCAAGACCGTTCTGTTTACCGGAGACACATCAAATATTTTAAATAATGACTGAGTTAAATTATCAGCTTGGCTTTTGTTTAGTTCCCTTGATAACAAATAATAAAGTGTTGTTACCGTGGTAGCACCCAACCAACCGGATATGTTTCTTTTTTCAGCCAAGTCTATGAGGAATACAGAGCTTTTAAAATGAGGTTCACGCTTTAATAAAGTATCAAGCAGAATATTGGTATCAAACAGAATGTTCATTTCAGATGCTTTTCTTCCAAGTATGCCTTGTAATCTTCTTCTGTTACAGAGTTCTTGTCTAACACCCCAATAAGTGAAGATGTTATTGGTGAATAACCGGAGTGGCCTTCTTTAGTTTGGTTTTCAATAGCTTTGAAATAATCAGCTACTAATTGTGAAACTGATGTATTCTTAGATTTTGCGTGCTCTTTGGCATTTTTGATCAGCTTATCATCTAATCGTAAAGTAAGTTTATTTTTCATGACGTATACATTATTCTATAGTATACGTCAATATAAAAAATCACTTTGAATAACAAAAGACAGCTATCTTTATTTCTCGTTCCACACGCTCTGCGTTGGAACGGATAGATCAAGCTAATTTATCAACATAATCAAGTTTCTCCCATGGGAACTCCTCTCTTCCAAAGTGTCCGTATGCGGCCGTTTGTCGGTAAATAGGAGACTTTAGGTTAAACCGCTTGATGATCCCCTGCGGAGTGCAATCAAAGGTATTGGCAATTTTATCAGCCAGTTCCATGTCACTCATTTTACCGGTACCATAAGTATTCACGTTGATTGAAACCGGCTCGGCTACGCCAATGGCATAAGCAAGTTGTACAAGGCACTCATCAGCTAAGTCGGCAGCTAACACGTTTTTTGCAATATGGCGGGAAGCATAGGCTGCGCTGCGATCTACTTTAGAAGGATCTTTTCCTGAAAAAGCTCCGCCGCCGTGAGCACCGAATCCGCCATAGGTATCCACAATGATCTTCCGCCCGGTCAGTCCGGTATCTCCATGGGGGCCTCCGACCACAAATTTTCCGGTTGGGTTTACATGATAAATAGTTTCGTCATCCACCAACTCTCCGGGAATCACGTTTCCGATCAAATGCTTTTTGATGTCAGCCTGAATCTGACTTTGCTCAACATCTTCATCATGTTGGGTGGAAAGCACGATAGTGTGAATACGTTTTGGTTTACAATCCTCATCATATTCAATAGTCACCTGACTTTTACTGTCGGGTCCCAAATAAGGCATCATGTCCGTTTTCTTTCGTATACGTGCCAGTTCCTTCAGTAAGTTATGGGAGTACTGAAGTGGCATCGGCATGTACTCAGGAGTTTCTTTAGTAGCGTAGCCAAACATCATTCCCTGATCACCGGCACCATCGCGATCTACGCCCTGGGCAATATCAGGGCTTTGGTTGTGTATGGTTGAAAGAACACCACAACTCTCAGAATCAAACCGATACGAAGCTTTGTTATACCCGATCTCCTTGATCACTTGACGGACGATCTCTTGCACGTCAATATAAGCTTCGGTGGTTACCTCTCCGGAAACAACAGCCAAACCGGTGGTTACCAAGGTTTCAACGGCTACTCGAGAATCAGGGTCATCGGTGAGGAGGGCATCTAAAATGGCATCAGAAATTTGGTCGGCTACTTTATCCGGATGGCCTTCGGAAACAGATTCTGAAGTAAAAAGATTTTTCATGCTAATAATAATCTAAGTAATGAGGTGCTTTCGGTTAGGAAAATATAGTTCTGCAAATTCAGGCAGTGAATATAAAGGACGCAAAGTTAAAAATATTTGAGGAGAAAAAAGCTATGAGTTGAATAAATCCTGTTTGTTTTTGGTGATTTATCCTTTGAAGTCAAGAAACACTTTCATTGCTTTTACCATAGTAAATGAAAATTTTACCATTATTGTAACAAACACCCGCCTATTTTCTCTTAACTTAAAAATATTGAAGTGTTAAGTGGTTTTAAGTTTAACTACAAATTTAATGTATCAGAATGAAAAAAATAAAATACACAGTTCTTCCGCTATTAGTTTTCTTCTCTTTTTCTTGCACGTCAGATACCACACCTTGTGAAGAAGAAATTATAATAGAAAATCCAATTCCTGATACCACGCTTGTGATAGGCCAAGAACCGTTTCGAAGAGATGTCGTAGAAGAACCGGTTGTATTTCGACACTCAGAACAAAAGCAAATCATTGTTCAAGTCACGTCTGAGCAACACGGAGTTATAGCAAGTAGTGGGGGAAAAAGAAATGATACTAATGGTTCTGTTACCGTTGTTGAGGTGGTTCCAAGGAGAGTCGGGGAAACTCAAATTCATGTTACAGCAATAGGAGGAGACTGCAGTCCAGAACTTACAAATTCTTTTAATGTTACGGTCATTGATTCAGTTTCATCTAACTAACAAATAAAAATATTCGAGGGTACAATTATGAAATTTGTATTAAATATTACTGTAATCCTTTGCTTACTTACAGGAACCATCCAAGCCCAAGTAATTAACATAGTTCCCACAACAGAAGGTAATAACCGTGATTTTGCTGAAGGACTTGGCATGAACAGGCCGGGTCTCTCCATTACAGGTTTTGATAATGAGGGCAACAATCAATACGGATTGGGATTAAAACAGATATTGAATGAAGTGTATTCAGTAGGTTCGAATGAAACAAAAGAATTATTTTTAGAAATTTTAGATTTATCTACTAATAATAGTATAGAGTTGTCTCCTCAAACTAATTCAGTAATTGAAAACAACTCCAATTACCTTCAATACAAAGCTTTCGAAGCCTTAGCCAGTTATGTATTAGAGGAAAACGGAATTGACTCGGTTACTTCTAATGATGTGTACAATATACCAATCCGTAGCCATGCCACCGTAATAGACGAACTTAAAGAAGTATTTGAACATCATCATTCCGTTAGTAACTATACCCCCAATCCCTTTCCATTGGTAACAAATAGAAGCGATTATGTTAAAAATGTAAACTCATATGGCAACATTGCCAGGTTTCTTGATCTATATTTAGCCCTCGAAAATGCATATAAAGAATGGGACTTTTCTGAATGGAATAATGAATTTTCAACAATACTCCCTACATGGGCGGAAAAAAGAAGAATGTTTGTTCAGTATGAAACTGAACTTTTTGACTTTTATACAAACAGGCTTAGAAAAGACGTAGCACGATTTGATGTTCAAGAAGACGAAGTTGAACCAGGTAATAGACCCCTAAAGGGCTATGTAGCCATTGGATATGGAGATTTAGCAACAGGGAGTAATCAAAAACTATTTTAACATAGCAAAGAATAAAGCAAGCGACCCGGCCACAAACAGTAACAGAACCAAATACTGGATGTATCAGAGTGATGAAGGAGAACGGTTTTGGGCCGAAGGTGCATATTATTTTGATTACGCTTTGCCGGATGTTTTTCAATTTTGGCACGCAGTTCGTGCTAATGATTTATTGGGGAGTGTAAGTGATCCTTTTAACAGCAGCTGGTTTTTAAATCCTATAGAATGGTTAGCTGATATATCCACACCAGATGCTTCGATTCCCCCAATAGATGATGGAAATAAGAAGCGAATGACAATACCCCATTTATTACGATGGGCTGACGGTTATGGTAATTCTTCGATTGGCAGGAAATACAATACGGTATATAGTAATTATCTTGAATATAGGAATGAAAACTGGTTACCAAATCGTCTGTACTTAATAGATCTTGCAGTTCCGAAGCAGTCACCAAGTTCAAAATCTCCTTTGCCAAGTATTCTATCTTCTGCTTCTGAACAACAATGGATAATTAGACATGAAGATAATAATGGTGATAATCATTTTATCTTTTTCAATAAAGAAACTGGTAAAGCGATAACACGAGGGGAGGGGCATGAGCAACCGGATCAACTGCAACTTCTTTATTACATAAATGATCACTCTTATTTAGTTGACGGAGGATATGACAGTGCATCTGAAAGTGGAAATAGCTTTACGAATGGATATCTATATAATAATGTAATGCATTACAGTTATGGATATTTGACAATGAACAATATATTTGGTTATGAGTATGTAAATTATCAGAATTATGGTGGCCTTGAAAGTCCTGCGGTAAGTATAACAAAGGCAAGAAAAGTAAGTGAGCATGCAAATGTAACAAATATGAATTTTCGTAATATTTCAAATAATTTAAAGACAATGGAGGGAGAGGTAAAGTTAAATATTATGCAACCCACTCCATTTGGTAATATTTATTTTGAAGGAATTTATAGCCGAAAAGTAGTAGCAGTTCTTGGTGATTCACCTTATATCGTAGATTTTAATATGATGAAGGAAACCAATCAGCCAACATCTATGCTTAAAAAGATGCATTATCTAGGTAACTCAGAACACCTATATAATCAGTCTAACCATGAAGATTGGAGTTATTGGGATATTTCGAATAACAACCCCATCTCAGGTTATGAAAACGCAAAAAATTTATACATTGCTGCTCTTTCAGAAGATCAAATTGATGATGATGAATCATACGGCAACGATATTTTTACCAATGAGAGCATGACTATTCTTGAATACCCTAATTATGATCCTAATAGTGGTAATAAAGACCCTTATCAAGTAAAAAGAAAAATGTATGCCCATAGTTCAAGCGAATCAGATTTCGCCTTAATAACCTTCATAAAAGCAGATGATCAAACTCCTCAAAACTCTTTAGAACAACTTAATTTAGGCACTGATATTCACGCCGGTTACTTTAAACATGAAAATTATTTAGATGTTGCCATTTTAAAACATGAAAACACATACGCTTACAGTTTCCAACTTACAGTTGATAATCTCGATGTCAGGCTAAAATTAGATAGCAATGAAGAGTATGGCTTTATACGTCTGATGAAAGAAAACAATGAATGGGTCAGCGATTCCGATTTCACCATAAATTTAATCCAGGAACCGCCAAAACCTTCGGCACCCAGCAATGTAACCATTACCAATGCTGGAGGTATGGGCTTCCCAAATATTGACTGGGATGATAATCCTGAACCCGACATCGATTACTACGAAGTATGGCGCCAGCAAAAAAGACTCAGTGACGGCTATATTTTTTCGCCAGTACATATTGCCTCTCCTTCTTCAAGTAATTATATGGATCCATTTGTAGTTATGGATTTAACCTCACATTCTAATGACTGGAGATATGCCGTAAATGCTGTAAATAACAATGATGAAGAATCAGGTTTTTCACATTACACGCAATGGGTGAATGGAAATACACCCTTAAAACAGCGTTCGGACACTTCTGATCCGCTGCCTGAAAAATTTTACTTAGAACAGAATTACCCCAATCCATTCAATCCCACTACCAAGTTAAAGTTTGCACTACCGGAAGAGTCAGCAGTTCAAGTGACGATATATAATATAATGGGGCAGCAAGTAGCTACTTTAGTACAAGAAAACCTAAATGCGGGTTTCCATGAAACGACTTTTAATGCTAAAAGTTTATCAAGTGGAATGTACTTGGCGAGAATTCGAGCCGTAGGCAACTCAGGAGAAGTATTCATTCAAGAACTTAAAATGCAGTTAATTAAATAAATCCCCGTCCTTTTTCTCGGGATCAATACTCAAATACTGATAGGCCTTTTTGGTACAAATGCGCCCTTTCGGTGTGCGCTGCATAAAACCTTCTTTGATAAGGAACGGTTCATATACTTCCTCGATGGTTCCCTTGTCTTCACCAACAGCCACGCCCAGGGTGCTCAACCCAACCGGGCCACCATCGTAATTTTCAATGATGGCTTTGAGGATACGGATATCCATTTCATCCAGGCCGTTTTGATCTACATCAAGAGCGTTGAGTGCTTTATCAGCTATCTTTTCGTCAATGACATCTACCTTATCTACCTGGGCAAAATCGCGTGTACGGCGGAGCAGTTTGTTCACAATTCTTGGTGTTCCGCGACTTCTTCGCGCGATCTCATGAGCGCCGGTTTCTGTAATTCCTAATCCCATAATATCAGCCGTTCGCAAAGCAATACGCTGAAGCAGTTCTACATCATAATAATCCAGGCGCATATCGATTCCAAAACGGGCACGTAGTGGTGCGGTAAGTAATCCCTTTCTTGTAGTCGCCCCCACAAGGGTAAAGTGATTCAGCTCAATTTGGATACTCCGTGCATTCGGCCCCGAGTCGATCACGATATCCAGCTTGTAATCTTCCATGGCTGAATACAGGTATTCTTCAATGACCGGGTTGAGCCGATGAATTTCATCAATAAATAACACATCGCCTTCTTCCAGGTTCGTGAGCATGCCTGCAAGGTCGCCGGGTTTTTCCAGAACAGGTCCTGTAGTGGGACGAATTTTCACCCCCATTTCGTTTGCGATTATATAGGAAAGCGTTGTTTTTCCTAAGCCTGGAGGCCCGGAAAGGATCACGTGATCAAGGGCATCACCCCGCTGTCTGGCCGCTTTTATAAAAACGGAAAGATTAGAAATGGCTTTTTTTTGTCCGATGAATTCTTGAAGTGAACCGGGCCTTACCGTTTGTTCAAAGGCATCTTCTTTTTCTTCGGGATTTAATAGCGGGTTATTCACGTTATGGTGATCGTATGATTGTTTACGCTAAGTTAACGTAATTATACTTAGTTTTAAGACTAATTGTGAATGCGAATTAATTTTTGATACGAATGAAAAAGTCATCGTTATCGCCGGATGAAATCACTTTCGATGATTCGGTAAATCCAAAATCAAAGCTTGCAAAGAAGCTGGCAAATCCCAAAAAAAATGAGATCCTGAAGCAAAAAGGGATGCATAAAGATCTGCGTTCCAGCAACCTTAAGATCTTTGGCGGCGAGTACTTTTTCAATTATGAGCTGAGCTGGCTCAAATTCAATGAACGGGTGCTGGCGGAGGCGAAAAATGAGAAGAACAAGCTGCTGGAGCGGATCAAGTTTCTCTCTATAGTCTGTTCAAATCTGGATGAGTTTTTTCAAAAGCGAGTGGGAGGATTAAAAAGGCAATTATTAGCTGAAGTAAAAGAACTTTCGGTAGACGGGATGACGCCCTCGGATCAGCTTAAAGCGGTGCGCCATGAAGTTCATAATATGATCGAGTCGTATCGAAGTTGTTTCTTTGACGATCTACTGCCAAAACTGGCAAATAAAGGAATTGAGATCAAATCATATAATGATCTTACTGAATATCAGCAAAGCGTAAGTGACCTGTATTTCCAAAAACAGATATATCCTATTGTAACCCCGCTGGCTGTTGATGAGTCACATCCGTTTCCCTTTATTTCCAACAAAAGCCTTTCATTTGCGATTGAGCTTATGAATCCGCGGACCAAGGAAAAATCCTTTGCGCGTCTTAAGATACCGGCCAACAGAGACCGGTTTGTAGAGGTGCACCGAAAAGGGAATAAAGTGATATTGACTCCCATCGAAGATATTATAAGGGAGAAAATGATACAGTTTTTTCCGGGGATGAAGCTGCTCTCAGCACATATGTTCAGAGTGACCAGAAATGCCTCGGTAGATCGAAATGAAGAAGAAGCCGAAGATCTGCTTGAGACCATTGAAGATGAATTGCGGGAGCGGAAATTTGCCGGGATCGTACGTCTTGAGATCGATGCCGCCATGCCGAAGCATCTGAAAAAATATTTGATCAAGAACTTGAACATCAACTGGAATGATGTGTATGAGATGAAGGGAGCCATAGGCCTGGCGGATGTGATTGATATCGCAAAATTGAGTGGCTTTAATCGTCTTAAAGAAAGGAACTGGACACCCGTATTGCACCCGGCGCTCAAACATAACCCGGAAGACGAGATCCCAAGTATTTTTGAAGTGATCAAGCGGGGGGATTTCATGGTGCATCATCCCTACCATAGTTTTGAACTTTCAACTCAGCGATTTATTGAGGAAGCAGCAAGAGATCCGAAAGTATTAGCGATCAAGCAGACTTTATATCGAACATCAAAAGATTCTCCGCTTATGCACTCGCTTATGAATGCAGCAGAGGAAGGAAAACAAGTGGCTGTGCTTGTAGAAATTAAAGCCCGTTTTGATGAAGAGCGAAATATCAACTGGGCGCAAAAACTGGAGAATTATGGGGTTCATGTAGCGTATGGAATACCCGGTCTCAAAATTCATACAAAACTGACGATGGTAGTCCGGGAAGAAAGTGACGGACTTAGAACATATTGCCATATTGGGACGGGAAATTATCATCCGGATACAGCACAGCTTTATGAAGATGTGGCACTTTTTACCTGTGATGAACAGATAGGGTCAGATGTAACCGATGTATTTAATCTTCTAACGGGATACGCCCCTGATCAAACATTTGAGAAGTTGCTGGTAGCTCCTAATCATATGCGAAAGCAAATGAATGATCTGATAGAGTTTGAAATTAATGAAGCGAAAGAAGGCAAACCGGCGCGTATCATTGCAAAAATGAATAGTTTGGAAGACCCGGTGATCATCCAAAAGCTGTATGAAGCGTCAAGTGTAGGGGTGAAAATCGACTTGATCGTTCGGGGAGTTTGCCGTTTGATTCCCGGAGTAGATGAAATGAGTGAAAATATCACCGTTCATTCGATTATCGGGCGTTATTTGGAGCATTCGCGTATTTATTATTTTAACCACAAAGGAGAGCATAAATATTTCATCGGTTCGGCAGACTGGATGCATCGTAATCTGGATGCAAGGGTGGAGGCTATCACGCCGATTGAAAATGATAAACTGAAAAAATACCTACAGTTTGTTCTCAATATCTATTTCAACGACAACAAACAACGCTGGGTCTTAAATCCGGATGGAAGCTATGATCGCGCCAAAAAAGAAAAAGGAAAATTTAAATTGAGCGCCCATGAATTTTTGATGAATCACATGAAAGAATCAGCAGAGCCCATTCCAAAAGCGAATTAGAAACCAATTCAATGCTATTCTAATTCAGGGGTGTTAAACTCTTCATAGTCAGAAGTTCCGAGATCATCACTAAGTTTTTTCAGTAACCTGAATGCAGGGTTTCGGAAAACACCATCAATTTGATAGGCTTGAAATACGGCTTCTTGGGCCGCTTCAAGTTCTCCAACATTGACCAAAGCATTCCCAAGATACCAATATGCTTTTTCAGTGATCATTTTGCTGTCTTCCACACGGTTTGCTGCTTCTCTGAATGCAATGATCGCAGCTTCATAGTCGCTTTCATTATAAAGAATGATTCCCTTATTTAGAAAAGCTTTGGATCCGTAAGGCTCCTCTTCATAATTATTGATCACTTCATCAAAAAGCTCAAGGGCGCGACTTTCATTACCGGAGATAACAGCTTCAAAGCCCAGGTTAAGTAGGGAGTCGGCGGTGGTAATTTGCATATCTTTATCACGAACTCCATCTGCGGTCTCAATTTCACTGGGATTGATCTGTTGCATTACAAATTGATCCATATTAGTCGGCGTATCCACTCTGAAAAGCTGAACAAGCGCCACAATTATAATTGCAGCGGCAGCGGCAGCGTGCCAAGTCCATGTTGGTAATTTATAAATTCTAGATTGCTTGGCTTCGGCGGCTTTTTGCTCAATAATCGCTTTTATGTTCACTTCTAATTCCAGCACATCGAGCAATTCAGGATCCTTTGCAAACTCATTCCACAATTCCTGAACTTCTTCCTCTTTAAGCTGCCCCTTTATATAAGCGTCAATTTTTTGTCTGATCTCTAATTCTCTTGAGTTATCCATGGTATCGTTTTTTATTCAACTCAGTGCAGAATGTATTCTTCAAATACATTCTGACTTTCCCTAAGTAAGAGCGATTAAAAATGAATTCCTTACAGTTAAATTTGAATTTTTTTTTCAAAGCATTCTTTGAGCACATTTATAACCCTGTGTTTCTTGGTCCAGGCGTTGTTTACAGAGATACCAAAATGATCTGCAACTACGGAAGTTTCAAAGCCCGGGTTTTGAAACCAATATTCGATGTATTTTTTATAATCGGCCTTTAAGCTCTTTATACAGCGTTCTAGGATGTTCATTTTCTCCTTATCAACAAGTCGGTTGAGCTGGTCGGGCTTGTCAAAATGATGATCAGGAAGATCTTCATAGTTCACTTCACGCTCCTTGGAAACCAACCTCAAATACTCATGTTTTGAAGTGGTGAAAAGGTAATTTATAATCACATCCGGGTTCTCTAATTCGTCATTTCGGATCTTTTCAATAGCAATTAAGAGTGTACTTTGTGCGCAATCCTGAGCGTCCTCAATAGGGGCATCGAGGCGAACGGTCAAGAATTTAATAAGCACAGCTGTGATCACCCTAACCTGTTCATTGATAACAGGTTCATCATTTTCCAGTACTGCGCCGACAAATTTTGAGTAATCCATGTTTCTAATAATGCTAAACTAAAACAAAGCTTAAAATAACATTCGGCGGGAAAAAGAAAATAAAGAAATTTAGTTCTTAACAGTGTAGTTTTAGTACATGTACAGAGTTCAGCTAAATAATTTTGAAGGCCCCTTAGATCTGCTTCTTTTCTTCATAAAAAGAGATGAGCTGGATATCTATGACATCCCCATTTCTTACATCACCAAGCAGTTTCTGGAATATATCCATTTGATGGAAGAACTAGACCTGGATGTGGCAAGCGAATTCATATTGATGGCGAGCATGCTCATGTCCATCAAGGCTAAAATGATGCTGCCTCGCGAAGACTCTGACGATGAAGAAATAGACGAGTCTGATCCAAGATATGAGTTGGTTCAGCGATTACTGGAATACAAGCGCTATAAAGAAATGTCGGAAAAAATGGCCGATATGGATGAAGAGACCCGAAAGAAATATATGCGCGGTTATCCCGAAGCGGATGAAGTAGATCAGCAGGCAACCGGTGAAGCGCTTCAGGATGTAACCATGTTCGATCTGATCGCGGCATTCAAGAAAGTATTACAGGATATTGAACGAAAAAACATAGTTCACCACGTCGAAAAAGTAAGCACTACAGTTGAAGAACAAGCTGAGTTTGTGCTGAATCAATTGCAGGAACACGGAAGACAAACATTCATGCAGGTTTGCGCCACTTTAAAAAATAAGATCTATGTTGTAGTTACTTTTCTTGCCGTGTTAGAAATGATAAAAGAACAGCAGATCAACTTATTTCTGGAAGATGATCCAACCCATTTTTACATAGACCTCAAGCCTGTTGATGAAATCATAGGTGCTCAATAAAAAATCACATCAAAACAATGACCAAGAAGATCACACTATTCCTAACCGTTGCAGTAATTTCAGCATGCAGCGTTTTAAACAAAAGCCCCCAAATCGAACCCCAAAATATCTACTCTTTTTCAGAAAATATTACTGAAGAAGGATTGTATAATGACTTGGCTGTTTTGGCCCACGATTCGTTACAGGGAAGAGAAACAGGAACAATTGGAGAAGAGAAAGCGGCCCGATACCTGGCAAAACGGTATACCGAAATGGGATTAAAAGCTGTTGGTGATGATGACAGCTATTTCCAGCATTATGAACTGGTTCAGCCCACTACAGAAGAGATCAGCTATCGGCTGGTAAATACGGAAGATGATTCTGTTGTAGACGAGTCTACTCATAATGCTCAGCAGGGTTCAAACTTCGTCACTCTTTTTGGAGGAAGTGATGCGCTTTCCGGTCCGGTAGTATTTGCAGGAGCAGGAATGATGAATACTGATGAGGGCATCAATCACTTTCTGGAAGATGTGGAAGGAAAATGGCTGTTTGTGATCTATGATGAGCAAAATACAAATATGCAGTATTTGCAAATGGCACTGACTCAAGGGAATGCTCTGGGAACCATCCTGGTAGTTGGCACCGATGTTGAGGACTATCAACAGGAAGTGGAGCAAAGGAAAAGTTATTTTGGTGTAGGCGGAGGAATGTCTCTTAAATATCAGCAGGAAAATAATGGATCTTCGGCTCCGGCATTTAACCGTGTTCACCCCGAGCTGGCTACAAAAATGTTAGGGTTTGAGGCGCTAAGCGGGTTGGCTGATGTTCAGGAAAAAATACTTTCAAATCCTGAGTCTTTTCAAGCACGCGACCTTACTTTTACCTTAGACCACAACCCAACGGTAAATGAAAACACGGTGGTTACTAAAAATGTGGTGGCCTTTTTGGAAGGTAGTGATCCGGAACTGAAAGATGAAGTTGTGGTGCTGAGCTCCCACTACGATCATGTTGGAATTGGCCAGCCCGACTCAACCGGTGATACTATTTATAATGGTGCTGATGATGACGGAAGCGGTACGGTTGCAACCTTACATACTGCCCAGGCTATGGCAAAAGCTAAAGAAGCCGGGGTTGGCCCCAAAAGAAGTGTGCTTTTTCTGAATGTGTCGGGGGAAGAAAAAGGGCTTTTGGGTTCTCGTTACTATTCCGATCATCCAATTTTTTCTATAGAGAACACTATCGCAAATATTAATATCGATATGATCGGACGCGTGGATGAGCAAAATGAAGCGGACAGCAATTACGTATATATAATTGGAGGAGAGATCATTTCATCCGGCTTAGACAGCCTGACACAAATAGCCAACACCATGGGGCCTGACTTAACACTTAGCAAAAGATACAATGACCTTAATGATCCAAATCAGTTTTACCGAAGAAGTGATCACTGGAACTTCGGTCGATTAGGAGTGCCTTTTGTCTTCTTTTTTACAGGAGTTCATGCAGATTACCATCGCCCCTCTGACCATATAGATAAGATCACTTTTGGCCCTCTCACAAAAAGAACGCAGCTGGTTTATAACCTAACGGCTTTGTTAGCTAATTCTCCGGAGCGCCCACTTGTTGATAACCAGGAATTTATTGAAAAGACTCAGGTACAGCCGAGATAGATCTCAAATACAGGATATGAACATTGAACATCCGGCGAAGAAGAAAAGTCATAAGCCGGATGTTCTGAGTTCTTCCCTGCTTTACTTACCGATCAAAATAAAAGGAGCCCAATAAATGGGGTGATTGTAATACGGGTGCTCGATCATAGAGAGCTTTGCATCACGAAGAGATTTTGACTTATAGTCAAACAAAGGATGTTCATACATTCCAAACCAATTCAGGGTTTGAGCCCATAAGCCGTAATCTGTTTCTTCATGAACCAGCATTCTTTTATAGAAATGTGACATGAAAACAGAAGTGCTTCGGTCAAAAACACTCCACAAACTCACCATCACAGAAGAAGCCCCGGCTGACAGAAAAGACCGCTGTAATCCCAGCAATCCCTCCCCGGTCACAATTTTACCCATTCCGGTATTACATGCACTTAAAGTCACTAAGTCTGCATTAAGTCTTAATCCGGAAATCTCCCTGCTGTTTAAATATCCATCTTCCCCAAAAAGAGATTCAACATCAGTTTTTTTTGACAGCAGTAAGCCGCTTTGAGAAGGAGTAGATTCATTTACTTCTGCATGTGTGGCAAAATGGATAAAACGAAAACGGCTTAGGTCATGAGATTTCAGTGAAGCCTCAGTGACGTCTTCGTTTTTTAGCACTTTATAATTTGTGAAATTAACGGCAATTGAATCGACTTCCAGTAATGTTGATGGAAGGGAGGCAAATGAGGCCTGAGAACTGCTTAAACTCCCTGCGCCTTCACTGCTTTCAAAACCGGAACCGGCAAGAGCCAGCAGTTCAAAATCTGTAGTTCGATGTGGGTTATTTATAAGAGGGTAGATAGATGCGGAGGGAAGGTATTTGATGTTATAATCTTGGATCAAAAAGCGGTTGTTTTTACTCAGAGCCTCAAAAGGTAAAAATGTAAGCGCGCCACCGGGAATAATAAGAAGGTTTGAAATATTACTCCGGCCATCGGAGTCTAGTTCTGGAACTAGATTTTCATATAATTCTGCTCCAAGTATTTTTATATCATCAACCGATTCTTTTGTTGTAATAGCATCTCGGAATAGTCTTATTTGTTCTGTAAAGGGTGCATTTTTTTCCTCAATAACTTTCCCCTCAATATTATCCTGATCAATAAAAAGCTGGATAAGCTTTTGTTCGGTAACAGCAAATTCTATAATGGCTGTCTCTGGGTCTAGCATCCTTTGGGCCTGTTCAAGGGTGACAGGTTCCGGATATTTAAATTCTTTCAGCAAGGGCTCACTGACTTGTATCTGATTTAGAAATGTTTGGTATTCAAACTCCAGATCTTTGAGCTCATTTCGCAGTGCATTTATTTCGGCAACAGATTCAGCACTATTAATTTGATTATATAGGCGGTCTATTTGTTTGGCCTTTTGCCGCTTTTTAATAAGGGTGGTTTCATCCAGAGATTCATAAGCACGCTCTCTTGCCTCGGCCAGTTCATCCATCAAAACGCGAGCTTTGGCAGCCTCAACAAGGTCAAATGCTTTTTCAGGGTTGTTTTTTTGAGTGATATGCCAGGATGCAACCTCATTATAGAAACCGGCGTGTTGGCTGAAAAATCCTGAGCGAAAAGCAAGTCCGGCTACATTAGTACGAACAGAATCAATGAGTTTAAAAGCTTCGTTTGCCAAGATGAAAGCACTGTCAGATTGTATCTGATTGTATGCCTTGGCAAGATTCATGGCCGGGGCAATTTTACTGGTAACTGTTTCCCGGGCAGACAAGGCATAGGCCCGGCGATAAGCACCCAAACTCTCAACCCATTTTTCTTCTGCTTTATACTGTTCTCCCCTTAACGAATGAGAACGAATTTGGAGATTGTTAAAGTTGTGGTTTTTGGAAATAGCTTCCGCCTCTGCAAGGTAGTGCTCCGCATCTTTGTAATGCTCTTTAAGCATATTGAGTTTCGCTATATCCAGATATAGATTGGCGAGCGGGCGAGGTGCTGCGGTTTGGTTTAGCCAGTCTAGGGCTTCATTATAAAAAGTCCCGGCATTATCCAGGTCATCATTTTGGATGGCTACCCGTGCCATCCGGACCAAATTGTTGGCAGTAGAAATCGGGCGTTCGGTTTGGTAGTTGGCTTGTAAGGCTTCATTGTAATAGGCCAGGGCGTTTTCATAATCTCCCGAGCGCTCATATAAGCTACCGATGTTATTGAGGGTTTGAGTGATGTCGAAAGGATTACCCAATTGCCGGGAAAGCTCCAGCGATTTTTGATAGTAGATAACGGAGCTGTCGCGCTTGCCCTGCTGCTCAAAATTCCAGGCCAGGTTGTGGTAAGCCACATCCAGCAGGTTAGGGTTGCCCAACTCTTTGCGGATGGCCAGGCTTTGACGGATGTAGGGCTCGGCTTGTTGATGCAAACCTAATTCCAGCAACGTCAGAAAAATTCCATTTAAAACAAACGATAGACGGTAATCATCTCCGACAGCTTCATAGATTTCTTTCGCTTTATTTTGATACCCAAAGGCATCTTGATAGTTACCGGAATACAAATAGGGATATGAGATGTTGTTATTTAGAGTGGCTATCAAAACGGAATCTCCGGAAGTATTGGAAAGCTCAATACCATTCAAATAATGTTGTATTGACTTTTCATATTGCTCTAACTCTCTGTAAATTTTCCCAAAAGAATCATGTAATGATGCCTTTAAAGTTACCGTAGCATTTTTGGGAACACGTTTATTAATAGCAAGAAGTAGCTCAAGCCCCCTTTTCAACTGACCAGCATTCTTCAATGCATCCCCCTCACGGATTTTAGAATCCATCCATTTCAGGGAGTCACTATAGTGTAGATAAGCGGATGCTGCATTATCAAAAAAACCAGCAGCCTCCTCGTATTTTGCCTGACTATAAAAATCTTGGCCTAAGCTAAATAAAGAATCAGGATTGGAGTCTTGAGCAATCAGCTCTGAGGAAAAACCAATACTTAAATAAACCATCAAGATTAAAAAGTTCCGCATAGAGCTATTTCCAATATTGCAATTTGAAATAATATATTGTTTTTTCTTTGTCAAAATGAACTAATCGGGAAGTAAATGAAAGATACATTGGCCCATCAAATTATATTCAAATCATCAAATCCGGACGAAGAAGAGAATGGAGATGATCCTGATGATGGCGGAAAAGCCGGTGGCCCTGACACTGGAACAGAGCAAACGTAAAGAATGATTTTTATTACAGACAAAACTAAAACATAAAGGCCGTTTCGGAAAGTTGGCGCATCAAATTTTTAGAGAGGAAATCTTTTATGAACAGCCCTCCGAAGGGTTTTTTTTATTCCCCAAACAAGGCATTTACAAAATTAGCCCTGTCAAAAACCTGAAGGTCTTCAATTTGCTCGCCTAAGCCAATATATTTAACCGGTACGTTCAGTTCATGAGAAACTCCAATAACGATTCCTCCCTTTGCGGTGCCGTCTAATTTGGTAAGGGCGAGGCCGGTAATATCAACGGCTTCAGTGAATGCTTTTGCCTGCTGCATGGCGTTCTGACCAGTTGAGGCATCCAGTACCAATATCACTTCGTGAGGAGCTCCATCAACAACTTTACCCATCACCCTTTTTATTTTAGCAAGCTCTTCCATTAGCGCCTTTTTGTTGTGAAGACGTCCGGCGGTGTCAATTAATGCAACATCACTGTTACGGGCTTTTGCTGCCGCAACTGTATCGTAAGCGACGGAAGCCGGATCAGCATTTTGTCCCTGCTGAATAAGTGGTACATCTGCACGCTCACTCCAGATCTTAAGCTGATCAACAGCTGCAGCGCGGAAGGTATCAGCCGCTCCCAAGATCACTTTTTTACCGGCTTTTTTATAAAGATGAGCAAGCTTTCCTATGGTCGTTGTTTTTCCTACGCCATTCACCCCAACAACTAAAATGATGTGTGGTTTAACGGGAAACTCAGCCTCAAATTCGGCAGGTTTATCGGGCGCATTATCTTCAAGAAGTTTTACTATTTCTTCGCGCAGCAAGGCTTGAAGCTCATCCTGCGTAACATATTTGTCTTTTGCTACACGAGCCTCAATTTTTTTGATGATCTCGATGGTGGTATTCACCCCAACATCAGAGGTAATGAGGATCTCTTCAAGGTCATCCAGAATGGCATCGTCAACCGTATCTTTTCCAACAAAAGCTTTCCCAATTTTATTGAGCAAGCCATCACGGCTTTTCTCTACGCCTTCATCCAGCTTTTCCTTTTTCTTCAGTCCTAATTTTTCGAGAAATCCCATATAAAACTAATTAAATTTTGCTCCGCGCATGATCAGGCGGTAGCGGTTAAAGTAATCGATCCAAGATATGACCATTAAAGTTACCGAACATGCCATCAAGAACATGTGGACGCTCTGCGTTTCCGGGAAAAAGAAAACCGAGATCCAGTAGAGAGCCAACACATTCACAGAGATCTTCCCTGACATGATAGCCATGGCCACTTTATCATATTTCTTTTTAATGTAGTAGGAGCCGAGCATGATCAATACATCACGAATCACGGCAAGTATCAAAAACCAATGAGGGATCCAGCCGATCCAGACGGTATAAATAAACAATACAAGGGCGCAAAGTTTATCGGCTACCGGGTCTATCATTTTGCCAAGTTCTGAGATGGTGTTGGTCTTGCGGGCGATAAAGCCATCCAGATAATCAGAAATGATCCCATAAAAGATCAAAATATAAATGGTGAGGTCAAGCTGGAAGTTATTCTGATAATGCAAATATACGATCGGGAATGCTACAAGAATACGAGTAAAGGAAATGGTATTCGACCAGGTTAAAACCCGTCCGGTAACCTTTACTTTTTTTCCATCTATATTCTGGATCTTTGTAGCCAAACCTTGTTTTTATTTGCGATATTAGGTGCTCAAATTTACAGTCATTAACACTCTAAAACCAACATGAAGGACCATAAATTACTGTTAGAGAAAAAGCTTTCGTCAAAAGAGGTATTCAAGGGGAAATTACTTCATGTATTTTATGATGAAGCTGAACTTCCCGATGGATCAATTTCGAGCAGAGAGTGGATCAAACATCCTGGAGCGTGTGCTGTTGTTCCGGTTTTTGAAAACGGAGACGTAATGATGCTCCGTCAATTTCGCTATCCGGTAGATCAGATATTCTGGGAAGTACCCGCAGGAAAGATCGACTCCGGTGAACCGCAGGACGAAACGGCACTGCGTGAATTACATGAAGAAGCCGGTGTTGCTACACAAGAATTTGCCTATGTAGGGCACTTTTATCCGGCCATTGGTTACTCCGATGAAGTGATACATATCTATACCGCCTGGAATCTGGAGTCTGTTCCCCAACAAGTTGATGAGGATGAATTTGTGACACGTCACAGAATTCCTTTTAAAGAAGCTATTGCAATGGTTCACAGCGGTGAGATAAATGACGGAAAAACGGTTGTCTGTTTGCTTAGAGCATGGTATTGGTGGATGAAAAACTCACCCTTTGAACTAGATTAATTTTCTGATTGAACCTGTTCTGTATATGCTTCCTTATGCATGATCTTTCCACCTTCATACGCTACATACATAAGAATTCCAGCGGTGATCAAAGCTGTTAAAAGAATCACGATATGTAAACCGGTTTCAAATCTAAGGTTAAGTTTTTTGGCAGCTAATGCTCCGGCACTAAGTAAGCCCATCACAATGGCGAACCATAACGATAATTCAGCCGCTTCTTCGTGGTCGTGGATGGCATCGTGAGAAACAGTGGCAATCTCTTCAACTACATCTTCAGCTGACTCTCCGGTTTCGATAGCAACGTAGCTGCCAATGGCGCCAAAAATAAAAAGTACAAAAGCGATATTTAGAATGGACGACCTGCTTTTATACATGCCCCAGATGAGGATGAAGATCCCGATCACGGTAGTAAAGATAGGGATGTGGTTGACGATAAGGTGTAAATGTGCAGGATTCATGGTGTGCTCCGGTTAGTTAGAATTCCTGAGTTTTTTTTACTAATTCTTTTCCTTTTTCCATCCAGTGGTAGATGGTGGGTAGTACCAATAGCGTGAGTAAAGTTGATGTAACGAGGCCGCCAATCACAACAGACGCAAGGGGTCGCTGTACTTCTGACCCGGGACCTACATTAAAGGCCATAGGCAGGAAACCGAGACTGGCAACCAGGGCTGTCATTAATACGGGGCGTAAACGGTCGGCAGAACCTTGAATAACCGCTTCTTTCAAATTTTTGCCCTCCATTCGAAGGTCATTAAGGTGTGAAATAAGAACAATACCGTTGAGTACTGCTACACCAAAAAGGGCCACAAATCCGATACTTGCGGAAACGGACAGGTATAATCCACGCATCCATAGAATGAAAATACCGCCTGATAATGCAATTGGAAGATTCAGGAAGATCAGCATGGTAAAACGGAATTTTCCGAACATCATATACAGCAAACCAATTATGATAAGAAGAGAGATCGGAACTACAATATATAAGTGATTCATAGCCCGTTGCTGATCTTCAAAGGCTCCACCGTATTGAAGGAAGTAACCGGCCGGAATATCGATCTGACTTTCAATGGCTTCCTGAAGATTTGCTACGTAAGTACCGGTATCAATATCCCTGATGTTAATACCAAGTATGGCTCGTCTCCATCCATTTTCACGGGCGATCTCACGCGGGCCTTCTTCAGCATAAATGTGAGCAACCTGTTTTAAAGGAATGTAACCGCCATTCGGAAGTTGAAGAGGAACCTGCATAATATCCTGAAAAGAATTTCGCAGGTGTTCCGGTAACCGCACCACGATATCAAAGCGGCGCTGACCTTCAAAAATCTCTCCGGCTACACTTCCTCCAATGCCGGTTTCAATGACTCGCTGAACATCATTTACGTTCAATCCAAATGAAGCCACGGCTTCACGGTCAATTTCGATATTGAAGTAAGGCTGACCGCTGCTTTGTTCCAGATAGTGATTATCTGTTCCCTGCAGATCGTTAAGGATGGCTGAAATGTTACGGCCAACTTGATCCAATACTTCGAGCTCTTCTCCAAATATTTTAACGGCAATATCTGACTTAACACCACTTGTCAGTTCATCTACCCGCATGGCTATGGGCTGAGTAAAGTTGTAAGATAGTCCCGGTTCTGTTTCCAGATAGGGTCTGATCAGATCAACGATATCTTCTTTTGATAGTCCGGAACGCCATTCATCCCGGGGTTTAAGGATCACCCAAACATCCGTTTGGTGCACGCCCATCCAGTCATTGGCGAGGTCAGAGCGACCTGTTTTTGGGACCACCGATTTAATTTCAGGAATATTACGGGTGAGTTTACCGGCAAACCAATTAGCATTTTCAACCGATTCTTCAAGCGTTACGGATGGCATCCGCACCTGTTCAACCAAAATGGATCCCTCATCCAATTCGGGTAAGAATTCAGTTCCCAGAAATGGAAGTAGGGTTAGGGATGAAAGAAATATTACGCCGGCAGAACCAACAGTAATAGCTTTTTTATTGAGGCTGAGTTCAAGGAATTTTTTATATCGCGGGCGCAGCCAGTTGATCACATAGTTCTTTCGAAGTTTCACCCCATTCTTGAATACAATAGCAGACATGGCCGGTATATAAACAAGGGCCAGGATCAATGACCCGAAAACAGCCGTGGCTACGGTTATTGCCATAGGTCTGAATAGAATTCCTTCCATGCCTGAAAAAGTCATAACGGGCACATATACCATCAAAATAATGAGTACGCCAAAGAAGATCGGGCGGGCTACTTCGTGGGCAGCTTCACGTATCACCACAAGTTTTGATTTTTCAGATTTATCATGATTGAGCCGGTGAACGACGTTTTCGACCATGACCACGGATCCATCCACGACCATACCAAAGTCAATAGCACCGAGACTCATAAGGTTAGCGGCAAGTCCGAGCTGACCCATTCCAATAAAGGCAAAAAGCATGGAAAGAGGGATCACAGAGGCCACAATAATGGCACCGGTTACCTCACCTAAAAGCAGTAACAGTACAGCGATCACAAAGAAGCCACCCTCTAAAAGGTTGGTGATGATCGTGCTTGTAGTTCGGTCTACCAGGTCAGATTGATCATAAAATTTCTCGATGATAACGCCCTCTGGCAGGCTCTTGTTAACCTCATCTATCTTAACGTTGATATCTTCGATTACCTCCCTGCCATTACCACCCCTTAACATCATAACAATACCGGTAACTATTTCTCCATCTCCATCCTGAGTAACGGCTCCCTGCCGAAGCTGCCGGCCAAGACTTACCTCTGCAATGTCCTTCACATAAATAGGCCGATTATCAAGCTCCTTAACAATGATATCTTCAATATTTTTCGCGGTACTGATCTGTCCAAACCCACGAATGATGTATTGTTCACGGTTATGCTCCAAATAATTACCACCGGAAACGCTGTTATTATTTTCTATGGCTTCGGTCAGGTCTTTGAGGCCAATGCCAAAGTTTCGCAGCCTGTCCGGATCAACTTGTACTTCATATTGCTTTACAAATCCCCCAAAAGAGTTGATCTCGGTAACTCCCTGTACAGTTTTAAGTTGTGGTGCGACCAGCCAGTCCTGAATGGTCCGAAGTTCAGTAAGTGTGTGATTTTGACCCCTTATCACGTATTGAACGATCTCACCCAATGCAGTTGAAATTGGTCCAAGTTGAGGAGATGAAACACCATCGGGTAACTCACCGGCTATACTTTGTACTCTTTGACTTACCAGTTGCCGTGCAAAATAGATATCAGTGCCTTCTTCAAATTCTATGGTAACTGCCGACAGCCCGAACTGTGAGATGGAGCGCACTTCCTTGATATCGGGCAGTCCGTTCATAGCAGTTTCGATCGGATAGCTGACCAGTCGTTCAACATCATAAGGAGAGTACCGGCCGGCTTTGGTAATTACCAACACCTGAACAGGTGTAACATCCGGCTGGGAGTTGATGGGGATATCTTGCAGGGAAAAGATGCCACCTGCGGCCATCAGAACAACCAGCGAGAGGGCTACAAATTTTTGGCGAAGACTGAAGTCAATAATATTATTTAGCATGATTCTGCTTATAAAATGTTAGTCTGCAAATTGCTCAAAACGTTCCAGGGCCTTCAGGCTGAATACCTGAGTAATAGCTACCTTTTCACCGGGTTCAAGTCCGCCATTTAGTATGGCATGCTCATCCGTGATGCGTGCTATACTGATCGTTCTTTTTTCATATTCCAGATCTGAAAGTTGAACAAAAACTGTGGCATCGGATTGTTCATACTGAACAGCCGTAATGGGTATGCTGATCGTGTTTTCTTCAGGTTGAGCCTGATATGTTAGCCTTACGCTTTGTCCGACCAGCGGCCAGTTACCTTCCGTGGTGACAATAGAATTTAAAACAACCGATCTGTTGTTCTGATCCAGGGCAGGGTTGATCGTCGTAACTGTTGCATTTATAGAGTGAGCTGAAACACCTTCCCGAGTTGCTCTTTCATTTATGGTAAGTGAAGTCCCCGGCTTTATGAAATTGGCGTCTTCAGGTGCAATGAACCCACGTATCAGTACCTCTTTGTTGTCAATAATATCCAAAAGACGTTGGTAGGCCGTAACTGATTCACCCATCTCAATAAGATGCTCATTGAGCACCCCATCAATAGAGGCATAGATCGTTAACTTGGCATCAGGGTCTGAAGCAAATGGATCCCATCTTTTGGTTTGACTTTCAGTGATCCCAACAGCCTTTAAACGAGCAAGGGCGGCACTTTGTCGGGTCTGGGCGAGTCTCAGGTCAGCCTGTGCCCGTTCCAAATTTCTCAAAGGACTGATCTTATCTTCTGTTAGTACCTGCAGGCGTTCTACTTGTTGCTGTTGATATGTGATCTCGGCAGTCGCTTCCAGATAGGCTGCAACCAGGTTGGCAAATTCCAGACTTTCCAGCTCGAGAAGTGGATCACCTTTGGAGACGCGCTCACCTTCGTGGGCATAAATATCTGAAACCCGTCCATCGATCGGGGCACTTACAACAGATATCCGTTCCGGAGCAGGAAAAACCTCACCCGGCGCCTCAATAGAAAAAGAAACCGGATCAGCCGTTGCCGTATAGACTTGAATATTTAAATTGTCAGCTTGCTCCTGAGTCAGTTTAACACTTTGAACCGCTTGTTCAGACCGTAAGGATGGGGGAGTTCCTGTTTCATCAATAGTTGATGAGTCTGTGTTTTCCGAACATCCGGCGAATGCTATCGATATGGATACGAAAATCAGAACATAAGATTTTAATGGGATTCGGTATGTAAATTTAAAGGGTAGTGCTTTCATAGCAGGTATCTTGTCCTAGTTAAAAATGATGTCAGTTTGCAGGTAACGCTCCAGGTCAATGACGGTTAAATAATAATCCCTAAGGGTTTGATAGTACGTTTCCTGTGTTCTTAGATATGTTCGCTGAGCTTCCAGTAAGGTTAGTAGATCCAATTCACCAAGGCTATATCCCTTTTGTGTCATTTGAACGAGCTCAAGAGATTTGTTTTGAATATTTTCTCGAAACCGTTCGATGTTATTCTTTGCAGATTCATAACTGTGCCAGGTTTGCTCAGCCTGCTTTTTTATGAGTAGCCGGTGATCTTCGTATTTCCACTCTGTGGCATTTTGAATAGCATTGGCTTGCTGAACTTTAGGAGATTGCCGGGCGGTAAACCAAAGTGGAATGCTTACACCAACCTCGAAACCATAAAAATCATAGTTGCTGCCAAAGTCCTGCCGATAATAACTCAGGTTCAGATCAGGTAAATAGGTGCTTTTAGCCAGCTTTTTACCGTAAACTGAGGCCTCCACTTCACGTTCAATTTGCTTTAGCTTGGGATGATCCCGAAGCCGTTCCATTACTTCATCCTGATCGATGTCAACGATCATATAACTAAGGGTGTCTGTGAAACCGATGTCATAAGTTTGTTCTTCAGGATCCAGCCCAATAGTTTGAAAAAGATCATACCTCGCGTTCATTATTTCTTTGAATGTGGTTTCCTGATTGCTGCGTGCTTCCTGAAGTTGAAGATCAGCCTGCATGGCGTCAATTTCAGAGGATTCGCCCATATCAGCCCTGGCCTGTGCAGCTTCTCTTAAATTCTCAAAAAGCAGTACCCTTTCACCCGCAAGGTTTCCGGATTGAAGTGCGTATGCTAGTTGCGTGTAAGCTGTTTTAACATCAGATTTGACCTGATTTTTTAGGTCCTGAAGCTTCAACTCGAGTGATTCGGTGGTGGATCGTTCTTGCCTATTTCTATAAATACCGGTAAGTGGAAATTCTATACTTTGGGAAAGGGACCATCTCTGTTCTGTAAAACCCCCCCCCCTCTATACCTTCTCTCATATAGCTAATTTCAGGATCGGAAATACCAAAGCTTAATACCTCCTGCTTTTCCTGAGCTCTGACCTGATACTGAAGCTGGTTGATCTGAGGATTTTGACGGTAGGCAATCTCTAGGGCTGTTTGCGCACTCAAGGCCGAAAGATCTGTAGTATCAGAGGAGGAAGGGGAGACCTGTGTCCATCCCTAACATAGCTTGACCACAAAATGCACAAGTTATGAACCATCGAAAACTCAATAAACGTCGAGAATTCAGTGAACAGATACGCCGTAAGGCTGTCACCGACTTTCGCTCAGGAA
>Ga0136558_1000201_pt1 | contig 36107 bp, 37 predicted proteins | sample AntRauTorckE6833_FD_101391 | JGI IMG/M metagenome (GOLD analysis project Ga0136558, IMG submission 101391) | Saline lake microbial communities from Rauer Islands, Antarctica - Metagenome Torckler E6 #833 | ecosystem: Environmental > Aquatic > Non-marine Saline and Alkaline > Saline | place...
ATATTGTTATTACAGGAGGAACAACTAGTTGTGGATGTACAAATGGAGAAATTGGTGGAATCAGTTTCGGAATGCATGAAAAAATGCGTGGTGAATTTACAATCCCCGCTGGAGAAACTAAAAATCTAACAGTAATTTATGATCCATTGGCGCATGGTCCATCAGGAGTTGGTCTAGCCCAAAGATCAGTATTTTTGAAAACTAATTCAACTGCTACACCTGAGTTAGAAGTTCGTGTCAAAGCACTAGTAACTAAATCAAATTAAACATGGAAATTATTTTTGGAGCGTCAATAATCGCAGCTTTCTTGGCAGGTATAGTTGCTCTGTTTGCTCCTTGTTGTATTACAGTTTTACTACCAGCCTACATTGCTTCGGCTTTTCGAGAGAAGAAAGATATGTTGAAAATGACATTTATTTTTTTTGCAGGTCTTTCAACTGTTCTGATACCTATTGGTCTTGGTGCGGCAGGACTTGCTCAATTTTTCCAATCTTTTCATAAACAACTCTGGGTATTCGGTGGATTGTTTATGTTAGTTTTGGCGGTAATGTCAATTAGAGGAAAAGGAATTTCGTTACCTTTTTCAGGTAAGCTAAAAGAAAAATTAAAAATAGATTCTAAGAATCATTCTAAATCTGTTTATTTCTTAGGGATCCTTTCTGGCGCTGCTACTTCATGTTGCGCTCCAGTTCTAGCGGGTGCTATGACTCTAGCGGTATTATCAGGTGGATTCTGGAAAGCAATAATTGTGACCTTTGCTTATGTGTTCGGAATGATATTCCCTCTATTCTTAACAGCATATTTCTACGACAAATATAAATTTGATCAATCAAAATTTATTAAAGGAAAAACTTTGAACTTTAATATTGGAGTGAAAAAAATTGCTGTTCATTCTACAAATCTATTATCGGGAATAATGTTTGCACTGATTGGTGGAACTATGTTTGTACTAGGGATTACTTCTAACGCATATTGGTCACCAGATCATCAAGCTGAATTAGGTAAATCTCTTACATCTTGGTCTATTGATATCTTTTCATTTTTGGAAGTTGTTCCAGATTTTGTTTGGGGGATATTAATAATTGGATTATTTAGTTTATTAGCATTTAGAGTTTTCAAAAATAAATAAATTTTATGAAAGATAGAATAAAGAAAAAGGAATTATTTCAGTATGTAATTACAGGAATCGCAGTTCTAATGTTTGGAATGTTTTTTTTAAGCACTCCAGCACAGTCACTAAAACAAGATACCAATAAGGAAACACAAACAAATACTGGTGATACTCAAAATCAAATAGTTATTCCAGAAGGTGATGTTGTTCTTCCGATTAATTGGAATGATTATGGAAAGCAAATGATTGATGTAGGAGTTATTGATGATTCAAAACTTATTTCTATTTACGAAACTAGAGGTGGTCTAAGTGACGAAGATTTGAAACTTCTTTATTCTGAATCTAATGAAAATATAGTAATAAATAAAGAAAATGCTAACTATGTCTTGAATATGTTATGGGCATTTGGATTGTCTAATAAAAATGACATTCTAGAAAATGGGGAAATGTCAGATCCAAAATATGGTGGTGCTGGAAATTTTGCTTCAACAGGTGGGTGGACTCTCGCAAAGGGGAACGCAATGGATCATTATAGCCACCATCAGTTCGTGACTCTGACTGAAGATCAACAAAAAATGGTTGATGATATTTCCAAAAATATTTATCGACCATGTTGCGGCAACTCTACTCATTTCCCAGATTGTAATCATGGTATGGCGATGCTCGGGTTATTGGAATTATTAGTGAAAGAGAATTTATCAGAAGAAGAAATATATAGTATTGCCTTAAAGGTGAATAGTCTTTGGCTCCCAAGTACTTATGAAACCATTGCACTGTATTTTAGTGAACAGGGTGTGGAATGGAAGGACGTTGATGCAAAAGAAGTTTTAGGGAAAGAGTATTCAAGTGGTTCTGGCTTTAAAAATATTTTGAGCCAAGTTGAAGCGACTGGAAAAAGTGGAGTAAGTTGCGGAGTTTAATAAAATAAAATAAATAAATTATGGATTGTTGTCACCAAGAAAAAAAAGAAAATATAGAAATGGAGAAATCTCATAATGAGCATAACGATCATCACAAGCATGCAAATAATCATGAACATGAAAATGGTCACGAGCACTCTGGTTCCTGTGGTATGGATGATAATTCTGCAAAAAACTATTTAAAAAGATTTTGGATTGTTACTGCTCTATTAATTCCACTTGCTCTAACTAATGAAAAAATTTCAGGGATTTTTGGTATGTCATTCTTTGAACTGAGTAAATGGATTCAGCTAGTTATTTCAACAATTATTTTTGGATTTGCTTTGGTGTTTTTCCAACATGCTTGGCATGAAATAAAAATGAAGGCATATGGAATGATGACTTTGGTTTCTATGGCAGTTTTGGCTGGTTATCTATTTTCAGTTGTTTCAACTTTCTCTGCTTCGTTAGAGGTGCAATTCTATTTAGAAATATCTACTTTGATTTGGGTTCTTTTGTTTGGACATTATTTAGAGGCAAAATCTGGTTCAGCAGCGGGAGATGCGTTGCAAGAAGTAGCAAAGCTCTTACCAAAACAAGCACATAAACTTGTAGATGGTGAAGAAGTAAATGTTGACATTATTGAATTGAAAGAAAACGATCTAATAATTGTTAAACCTGGTGAAAAAATACCAGCTGATGGGGTAGTGCTTAAAGGAAATTCAAACGTTGATGAATCACTTATTAGTGGAGAATCAAAACCAGTTGAGAAAAAAGAAGAGATGAAAGTAGTTGCAGGTTCAATTTGTCTAGATGGATCACTTACAGTGAGACTGTCTAATGTCGGAGAAAATTCAACAGTAGGTCAGATTCAAAAACTTATCGAAGAGGCTGGAAAAACAAAACCACGTTCACAAAGGATTGCAGATAAAGCAGCAGCACTTTTGACTTTTGTTGCTGGGATTACCGCACTACTAACCTTAGTTGTCTGGACTCTTATCATAGGACAACCTTTTGTGTTTGCTATGACTTTGTCTATTACAGTTCTTGTAATAGCTTGTCCGCATGCTCTTGGTTTGGCGATACCTACTGTTACAACCATTACCACTTCTATTGCTGTTAAAAATGGTTTCTTTATCAAGGATTTAAGTAAAATTGAAACTATTAGAAAAGTTGATTATGTAGTTTTTGATAAAACAGGAACTTTGACTAAAGGAAAATTTGGAGTAACAAAAATAGTTTCGGTAGAAGAAAACAGTAAAGATAGAATCTTGCAAATAGCTGGTTCATTAGAAAAACAATCATCACACATTATTGGTAATTCAATTTTGAATTATACAAAAAAACAAAATATTGAATTATCTGAAATTTCAGATTTTAAAAATATAGCTGGTCAGGGTGTAAAGGCAAAGATTCAAGGCGAAGAATATTTTATCGGAAATGAAAGATTAGTTGAAAGTTTAGGTTTTGACTATGAGTTGAATGAAGATATATCTGGAACAGTAGTTTTTGTTGCTAATAATAAAGAATTATTAGGATATATTATTCTCTCTGATGAAATAAAAAATGAATCACATGAGGCAGTTAAAAAATTACATGAAATGGGTGTAAAGGTAGCGATGCTTACAGGCGACAACGAACAAGTCGCAAGTACGGTTTCAAAAGAATTAGGAATTGATACATATTTTGCGAATGTTTTACCTGAAGATAAGTACAGACATATAAAAGAACTTCAAGAAAAAGGTAATATTGTCTTAATGGTTGGAGATGGAGTGAATGACGCTCCTGCATTAACACAGGCAGATGCGGGTGTAGCCATTGGAGCAGGGACAGATGTTGCAGTCGAATCAGGAGACGTTGTCTTAACAAAAAATAATCCTCTTGATATAATAAAACTTATCATTCTTTCAAAAAAGGTTTATTCAAAAATGATACAAAACTTGATTTGGGCTCTTGGTTATAACGTGATAGCTATTCCCGCTGCAGCTGGGGTCTTTGCATTTTGGGGATTTATTTTAAGGCCAGAAATTGGGGCTCTTATCATGAGTCTTTCTACAGTAATTGTAGTCATTAATGCAATGATGTTAAAAAGAATTAATTTAAATAATAATTAAAATATGAAAATAAATAACACAACTATATTAACGTTAGCGATAACACTATTAATTGGAGGAATTGGAGGTTATCTACTTAATAATAATTCCATTTCTAATTTGTCTACAATGCCGATGAATGGAACTATGCCAGGTGCGAATCAAATGTTAGATGGTTCAATGATGGGACCAAATAATGGAATGGGACATATGGGTATGACAGTTACGAGTGAGCGTGAATTTATTGAGGGTATGATTCCTCATCATCAGGAGGCTATTGATACTGCAGGAGAAGTATTAGAAAGAGGTGCTACCACACCAGAAATGAAGGGATTAACAGAAGGAATTATCGTCGCTCAAAAAGCAGAGATAGAAAATATGAAAAATTGGTATGAAGCATGGTATGGAGTTTCTTATCAAGATACAGATGACTATGATTCAATGATGCGTGATTTATCTGATTTAAGTGGTGTAGAAATTGATAGAGCCTTTTTGCAAGATATGATAATGCATCATATGGGAGCAATAATGATGGCACGAAGCGTTCAACCTTATGTAGAACATCAAGAATTAGAAAATCTAACAAAGGCAGTAATTGAAACGCAATCGAAAGAAATACAGCAAATGAGAAATATTTTAAGCAGTTTATAGAATAAACATAAATCTTAATACAAGAGTATTTAAAGATTTTCTAGAATTCATAATTTGCCACACCCAATCATTTTGTTATTCTACATGTATAGAATAATTTATTAGCTAACTTTATATTATTTATGAACAAAAAAATTATTTTTATTATAGTCGCTTTATTAGTTATTGTTGGAGGAATTGCTTTGTATTCCTCATATGGAAAACAAGACACAAACGATCTTGGCACAGCAGGAAACCAAAATACTACTTTTGAGAGTGATGATGTGATAGCTGTTGTTAATGGAGAGGAAATATCAGGATCTGATTTTAATATAGTTTCTACGCAGGTAGCTGCTCAACAAGGAATTAATCCTGCAACTCTTGATGCACAAACTCAAAATCAATTCGCTTCTCAAATAATTCGAACACTTATTGCACAGGTCTTATTAAGACAAGCAGCGTATCAGTCGGGTGTTGTTATTTCTGAAGATGATATAAATGTTGAAATAGCTGCAATTAAAGGACAATTTGAATCAGAAGAAGCTTTTCAACAAGCACTCTCTACTCAGAATTTAACAGAAGAAGATTTGAGGCTTCAAATTAGCGAAAGTATTATTATTGATCCTTACTTGGAACAAGAATTAAACCTATCTACAATAACAGCAACAGAAGAAGAGGTTGCTGAGACATATGAAGAAGTAGTTGCAACATCTGATACTGAAGTTGCACCTCTATCAGATATATATCAACAATTAGAAGCAATGATCATTCAACAAAAAATGCAAGAACTTATTGCACAATTTGTAGAAGAACTTCGTAATGAGGCAGAGGTTGAAATATTGATTTAAGATTTCTACATAATAGACAAGAAAATTAATAAAATAAAAATCGTATCCTTATAAAACTTAGGATACGATTTTTAAATAGTGCATTATTTTATATGCACTGACTTTTATCTTTGATAGAATATATATATGTTAAAAACAAAAACTTTTTTTACTACTATTCCAGTAATATTAATGGTAATAGTTCTTGGTTTTTTTTCGATTGCTAATTATTTAGATAAAAATTCTGTCAATGCTCAAAATATAGAAAAAAGATCTGATGAAGTTAGAATTTATTTAGCAGATGATTATAGGTCAGTTGGACTTATTCCAATTACTACCCAAGATGATCCCTCGATTAATGTAAAATATTACCAACAAGACAGTCAAAATACATCAAAGGAATTTATCGATAATTTAAAAGTTGATATTTATAAAATTACAAAGAAAGATATTTTACAATTTCTTACTTATAACAAAAATGAGGAAGATAGATATATTAGTAAAACACTAAATACACAAGATTTAGAACAAGTCGATTCATTAGAATTTACAAATCATGGTTTTGAAGAAAGAATTCTTTTGCCAATCCTAGATACAGGAGCTTGAATGATTAGAGCAACTATAAATGGAGAGAAATTTAATGATGTCGTTGTTCTTCGGTCTGATATAGGTTCAGTTATTCGCGAAGGTAATAATGAAAATATTATTTGGACACAAAATATTTCAAATGGAAAAAGTTTAGATAGTGGTACTGTTGAAATTTTTAATCTTCAGGATAGTCAATTATTACTGGATAAAAAAACAATAAACTATCAAGGTATTGCAACTACAGGTGTTCAGGAGACAGCAGATATAGCACTTGTGGAATCTGTCGGTGGAGAATTAGCAGTAGTTCCAATGAATATACCTCGAAGTTCTTACTATAGGGATACTAAATTCCAAGAAAAACAAATCAGTACTAAATATTACCTTTTTACTGATAGACCATTATATAAACCAGGAGATAGTGTTAATTTTAAAGCAATCGTTAGGGAGGATGATGATGCTGTGTATTCTGTTCCATCTGGCGCAGCTGTAGTCAAAGCATATTTAAGCGGTGAAGAAAATCCTGTTTACGAGAAAACAATTTCTTTTAATTCTGATGGTACAGTATCTGGTACTTTTACTCTTCCAGAATATCGAGTTGGGTATTATAGACTTGAAATTGCTGATTCAAATGCTACTGATCGTATGTATTGGTTGCGCACAACCACAAGCTTTCAAGTTGAAAATTTTAGAAAACCTGAATACACGCTAGAATCAGAAGCTAGAGATGTCGAATACATAAAGGGGGATATAATCAATGTTTCTCTACAAGGTCAGTATTTCTTTGGAAAACCAATAACAAATTCAGAAGCTAACGTGTCCGTTGAAGAAGTATCAACTTATTCTAATCCAAAACAACTTAATTCTATTGATGCTATTAAAAATAATTTGAGCTATCCTATTACAGAGGAGTAGAGGTGGAACAGGATGTTGTTGAGTTTGATAAAAAGGGTGTGGCTAGATATCAATATGATACAGCTAATTTCCCAACAGATTCACAGGCTAATATTGCAAGCTTTAATTTTGATTATAATGATGAGAGTGGTAATAATGCAAAAACAAAAGTTGATACACTTGTGTGGTCAGGAGAATATTCAATTGTAGATGATATTAAGAAAAGTAGTGTTCCAGTGGGGGAACAATCAACAGTAGCTATATCATTAATGCCACATAATGATGTCTCCATTTCAAATGTAGAATTAATTGGGTCAAAAAAACTAACTTATTGGGAGAAAAAAGATGTTGATAATAAGTACGGATACCAATATGAAAAAATAGAACAAAACCTTGGTTCATTTAATGTAAAAACAAATGTGAATGGTATGGCAGATATATCTTTCACTCCCGAGCGTTCCGGGTCATACGAGTTCACTTTTTCAGGAACTGATCGTCGAGGAAATAATGTTACTTACAAAACAAATTTATGGGCATATAATCCAAGTGAATATTCTTATAGAAATAATACATATACAGATGATGAAAGATATAATTTAGCAATTGAAAAAGATAAGGAAAATTATGAGCCTGGAGATTTTGCTAATCTTACTATTACATCTAATGCACCAAATCGTGATGTGCTAGTGACCTTTGAACGCGATAGGGTGCGTCGTTATTTTGTCTTACCTCTATCTAGTACTTCAGCTACAATTCCTTTTAATCTTGTATCAACTGATGTTCCAAATATCTATGTAACTGTTTCAGGATTTTCTCTGAATGGGTATGGGGAATATTCATTAGATATACCTGTTTCTGCTGAAGGAAAAGAATTATCAGTAGATATAGATTTTGATAAGGAAGAATATTCGCCAGGAGAAACAGTCCAAGCGACTATTACAACCAGAGATAATACTGGTAGACCAGCTTCAGCTGAGGTAGCACTATGGAGTGTTGATAAATCATTATATGAGCTCTCTACAGATACGCGTAGTCCTATCTTCGATTTCTTTTGGAGAAAACGCTATAACGGTACTACCGATGCACATTCTCTAGAAGGAATTTATACTAGTGGAGGAGCTGAAAAAGGTTGTTTCATTGGGGACACAGAAGTGTTAACTCCTGATGGTCTTCAAAAGATTAAAGATATAAAAGTTGGAGATTTTATTCTAACTAGAAAGAGTGAAAATAATGATGAACTTGTTAAGGCAGAAGTATTGCAAACATTTGAACATGATGTTGATGGGTATCTTATAATAAACGGACATCTCAAAGTGACACCATCACATAAAATGTGGGTAAATAATGAATGGAAAGTTGCTGGTGATATTCAGTTTGGTGACACTTTTATAAATTCTGAAGGGAATAATATTTCAGTTAATTCTATTGAATGGCAAAAAGGAAAAACTAAAGTTTATAATTTAGAGATTAAAAATTATCATACATACTTTGCTGGTAATATTTGGGTTCATAATGATAAGGGAGGAGATACACGTACTAATTTTGTTGATGTAGCTTATTGGAATCCTCATATACAAACAGGTATAGATGGTAAAGCCACAGTATCTTTTACACTTCCAGATAATCTTACTGCTTGGATTTCAAACGCAGTTGCTGTAACTCCTGATACTCGTGTAGGAGAAAGCAAAGAAGAAATAATTGTTACAAAGCCTTTAATTATAAGACCACTACTCCCAAATTTTGTTAGGACTGGTGACATGATAGAACTTTCATCACTTGTATATAATTACACTGATTCATCTTCGGATATGATATCAATGTGTCGTTATCAAAATGAAGAAAATGAATCCAGATTTAATCTTGGACGGGGTGAATTCGAACAAGTTTACTTTTCTGCTATTTCCCCACAAGAAGAAGATCTCGATGCAGAGATTTATTGTAGAGCAGATATGTTAGTAGGAGATTATGATGACTCGATTATAAAACCATTACCTGTTAAACAATTTGGATTTAATGATGTACAGACACAGGTTGGAAATGGGAATACTACTTTTGAATTATCTTTACATGATGATGCAGAGTTAGATCTTACTCAAATTAACCTTACACTCACACCTTCTGTTTTCGGTACATTGCCTGAGGCAATGAATTATTTAATTGGTTATCCATATGGGTAAACTACCAGCCGTTTTGTGCCAGCTATTATAGCTAAAGAAAACCAGAACCTATTCTCAGGTATTTTACCAAATAAGAATTTAGATGAGATTATAAATGATGGTATTGATAGACTTATTGAACTGAAAGGTTATCAAGGTTGGTCTTGGTGGAATAGTAATCAAAATGGAACAGGAGATATATTCACAACTGCCTATGTAACAGAGTATCTTATTAGAGCTAGAAAAATTGGATACGATGTTCCACAATGGGTTTTTGATGATATTAAAATTTGGGCAGAAAGATATTTTATAGATGGTAATTCAAGTTACGATAAAGAACAACAAGTTGCAGCAAAATACATACTTTCACTATTTAATGATAATAAAGATACTTCACTTATTAGTGATACAAATTATTTACCACCTGATGTTTTATCATTAGCTGTATTAACAAACATTAATAATGGACATGTTAATAACCAAACAAATGGCGCAAACCAATTACTTGCTAAAGCAAAATTTAGAGGTGCTACTCTATATTGGGAAGCTGGTAGAAAAGATTTCTATGCATCTCAGGATGCTTCAACTGCTATGGCTCTAAGAGCTCTTACAGAAGCTAAACTGTATGATGATGCTGAAAAGGTGACTCAATATTTTGCATCTAATAAAAACTCTAGATTTTGGTCAAATACATTTGCTACTGCACAAGCCTTAGAAGCTCTTACTTCTTATGCCAAGGTTAGATACCCAGATTCACAAGATATTAATTATGAAGTTGTGTTAGATAATAAAATAATCGCAGAAGGAAATTTCAGTGATCCATTTGATGAAATTAAAATAAGTATTGATAACAAAGATATTAAAAATGATACATTATTAGTAGTAAGAACTTTAGAAAATAGTCCATTATTTTCTATGTTGCATACTGAAGAGTTTCGTACTGCAAATAATCTTAGTGCTGAATCCAATGGCGTGTCTGTTCATAGAGAATATGTAGGTGATTTTGTGCCAGGAGAAACTATTGATATTATTCTTACAATAAAAGCTGATGAGGGTTACCAAGATGAAGCAGTTGTAATCCAAGATTATCTTCCTGCAGGTTTAGTTCCTATAAATCCTAATTTAGAAAATGAAAAACAATATAGTGGGCGATATGGAACAAATTATCCTTCTGGAATTGAGGTAAATGATGACGGAGTCATGCTTGCATATCGTTTTTGGGATGGAGAAGTTTTAACAGCAAAATATCAAGCTCGTATCGTTTCTAGGGGGGAATATACAGCACCTCCAGCTGTAGCCTCTCTTATGTATCAACCAGAATCTTATGGTAGATCTCAAATCAGTCGAATTAGAATTAGTGATAATTTAAATGAAAGTGGTTTGATTTATTCAAGTGACACAAATTACAAACCATCAAGTGATATAAATAGAAACTATGTATTTGTCCTACTAATTTCACTAATTGTTGGTGTAATTGCATTAGTGTCATGGACTAGAAAAAAACGTTCAATTAATCATATTTCAGATGAAAGTTTATAAAAATGCCACTATATTAATTCCAGTTATTTTAGTACTTATTTTTTTGATTTGGATTTCTTTTGATCGAAAGGTGGATAATAATACAAATAATGAAATATATGGTTATCACTCTGCAATCTTTTTCGAAGAAAAAACATTTTTTGATGAGATCCTTAGATTAGTTGATAAAAAAGAAATAGAAGGTTTTGTTTTAGGTGGAGTAATACCACATCATCTTTTAGCTAGTGACATAATTACTGGATTCTTTTCAAATATTCCTAATAATCAACTAATTGAAAGGGTGGTGTTGATTGGTCCAAATCATTATGAATTAGGTGATTCTATTTTTATCACTAGTAGATATATTTGGGAGACTCCGGTAGGTAACGTTTCACCTGACCTTAAATTAATTGATAAATTAAATAATTCAGGTCTTGATTTAGAAATAAATGAAGACGTCATGGAACAAGAACACTCTATGGGGGGTATAATGCCTTTTATTTCACATTATTTACCAAATGCTAGTGTTGTTCCTATAAGTATAAGTAATCGATCAAATCTTTCAGATATAGAAAATTTAGCATTAATTTTAACGGAAGAAGTGAACAATAAGAAGACGATATTCATTTCATCTGTTGATTTTTCACATTATTTATCATTAGTAGAGGCAGAAGAAAATGATAAAAAGATTTTAGAAATATTAAAAAATGGTGACATGGAGACTCTGCTAGAATTAGATGAAGATTATGTAGATTCCCCTGAATCACTAGCTTTACTTTTACTTTTAATGAATAATCAGGGAATTACATCATTTAAAGTTAGAGATCATAAAAATTCAGCAGACTATACTAATGAGACAGAGGCTGAGACAACAAGTTATTATTCTTTTATGTTTATTAAATAATTATGCAAATGATATTAAAAAAATTTTTTATATTGATTAGTATAATTTTCTTCGTATTAATATTTTTGTATTTTTATATTTATCACCCAAAACAGTTTTTATTATATATCGCAGAAACAAAAAAAAATCTTCCTGAAATTTATAAGTCAGAAGTTAGTATTACTTTTGCAGGTGATGTAATGTTAGGTAGGTTGGTCGGTCATAGACACCAAAAAGATAATTTTTCGACACTATTTGAAAATTTTAATACTCAAATATTTAAAAATTCTGATATTGCTTGGTTGAATTTAGAGGGACCTATAAGCGATACAATTGTGGAGCAAGATCTTTCCTCAGAAGATTTAAATTTTCTATTTTCTTATGAATCATTGAACGCACTTAAACATTTACAAATAAATTTAGTTGGATTAGCTAATAATCATACGTTTAACAGTGGTAATGAGGGCCTGGAATTAACACAGTCCTTACTTGAAAAAACAGGCATAAACTGGCATGGGTTACCAACTAAAGTTAATGATGAATCTGTATATAGATTTGAAAAGGATGATATACGAGTATCATTAATAGCTGTACATACACTTTATAATGGGTCTGAATTTGGTATTGATGAAATTATAAGATCAGAAAAAAATAAAGGATATTTTGTTATCGTACTGCCTCATTGGGGTGAAGAATATATGACAAAACATTCTATTCGTCAGGAAGAATATGCAAAAAATTGGTCTAATAGTGGGGCAAGTATTATTATCGGTACACATCCACATGTAGTTCAAGATGCACAGGTTATTAAAAACAAAGAAGGAAGAAACACTTTAGTATTTTATTCTCTTGGTAATTTTATTTTTGATCAGATGTTTTCAGAAGAAACACAATTAGGTCTTATATTAAAAATAGATTTAGATCTAGAAAATTCTACTAATATAAAATTGCACCCCGTAGAGTCTATCGATTTAAAGCCTCAAAATGCAGATGATGTAAAATCACAAATAATTATAAATCGTGTTTGCGAAAATATTAAATTTTATTGTGACTTAAATAATGGAGTTATAGATATAAAGCTGTAAATTTATTTTTATATTGGCGTTAATGTTTTATAGATCTATATGATTATAATTTTTTACGTTAATATTTTTATGTTAGTATAAAAATATGAACATAAGTCATTGGATTTTAACAACATTGTCTATATTAATAGCAGCGTATTTAATTCCTGGGGTTACAACTACAATTCTAGGGGCTGTAATATTTGCTGTTGTTTTAGGAATATTAAATTTATTTATAAAACCTATAATAACAATACTGACTTTGCCTATAACAATCGTTACCCTAGGATTATTTTCTTTGGTAATTAATGCTTTATTGATAATGGGAGCATCACAAATAGTTCCAGATTTTAGCGTTTCAGGTTTCTGGTCAGCATTTTTCTTCTCAATTGTTGTATCTCTTATTAACGCTTTATTTATTCCTAAGAAGCATAAAGATAAAATAACTGAATAGGTTATTCAATACAAAACTAGGTCTTTGTGTCGCCTTTTTTTACTAGAAACTTAAAATTTGTTAAAATGTAATCAAGAAGAGTTATTCTTGATTTAAAGATACGACCATATTCGCAGTATTATAAACTTATTAATTTAACTATTAAATTATGCAAATACCACGAGAACTACCTGAATTTAAAGATAAAAGTACGTTATTAGTTGTTATAGGGCATCATCACGGTTTGTTTTATAGTGCTTCTAATGGGGAGCTTGAAAAAATAGATGATATAAAAATAGAGGAACCTGAGCATTCTGATAATGAGGGGTTATTCAAAAAAGGAGGAAGTGGTGATAATTATACTTTTGGTTCAGTTCTTGAATCAAATAAAGGAAAGTATGAAAAAGAATTTTCAAAATCTGTCGCTGAAAGAGTTTTAGATTATTCAAAAAATAATGATTTAGATCAAATATATCTTTTTTACCCACAAGAAATGAAACACTATATTGAAGAAGATTGGAATGAAGATATGAAAAAAATTATTACAGCTCGCTTTGATGGAAACTACACAAAAGAACATCCAACTGAAATTATTAAAATGATTGAAGAAAAACGTCAAAAAGATGATGTTAACGAGCCAACTGGTGAAGCAAAAGAAATATTAGAAAAGTTTGATGATTAGTAATTATTAGTAGATAATTAATACATTATGAAAAAAATAATTATATTATTGTTAGTAATAGCAGCTGGAGTGTTTACTTATTATTATTTCTCATCACAAGAAAGTAATCAGAATGAACAAAAAAACAATCAGGAATCATTACTTGGTAACCAAGAGGTTCAAAATTATAACGATATTACAGTAGAAAGTCCTGAATATAATGAAATTATATCAAGCCCTTTATCAATTTCTGGGAAAGTTAAGGGAACATGGTTATTTGAAGCTACTGCCTCTGTGATATTGACTGATTGGGACGGAAGAATTATTGCGGAATCTTATATTGAAACTGATGATGATTGGATGACCGATTCCTTTGTACCTTTTACAGGTGTTTTAGAGTTTGAAAAACAAGAAGATATTGAATTTTTCTCAGATGTGGGTACTTTAATTTTTCAAAAGGCCAACCCTTCTGGATTACCAGTAAATGATGATACATACGAGATTAAGGTTAGATTTAGATAATTAATTTCTAACCATTCAAAGAGAATTGAAATGTACATATGTATGTGCAGGTGATAATAGTAATGTCCCCCTTGGTTTCGTATCATTTACTGAGAATGGGATGATGCTCGGTATGGCAATCTGGTTATTTTTTATGTGGTTGTAGTATAATAAAAACATGAAAAAATTTCTAAACATATTTTTTGTAACCCTTGGAATAATATTTTTTATTCTTATTTTATATGGGGTATATTTTTATGTAGCTGACCCACTAAATTTAAAACCATTATTATTTGATAAGGATTATGAAACTACTGAAAGTAATGAAGTAGATTCTACAAAAACAAACCCAGCATTAACAGAAGGTCAAAATGAAGCCTTACAAAAAATTGGAGTTGACCCATCAAAACTTCCAACATCACTTACTGCAGAACAAGAAGCGTGTGTAATCACAAAAATAGATTCGCCACGTGTTGTCGAAATAAAAAATGGAGCCACACTAACTCTATCAGAATACTTAGCAGCTAAGGATTGTTTCTAATTATGTATTATGTTTATCTTTTAGAATGTGCAGATCAAAGTATCTATACGGGAATAACTACCGATTTAAATAGACGCCTGAAAGAACATCAATCAGGTAAAGAAGGTAAGGGGGCAAACTACACCAATGCAAAATGTGCGGTAAAAATCGTTTATTCAGAAGAATATCCCGATAGGAGTAGCGCCTCAAAACGAGAATCAGAAATTAAAAAAATGTCTCGACAAGAAAAATTGGAATTAATCGCTGTTTCTTTATTTTAAGTTTAAAAATATAAATATTTAACATTGCTTACATATCTATTGTGTTGTAAGCTATTATCCACTATGTCAAGAAATGCAGGAGTAGTTACATTCGATGAGGTCTCTTATCAATACGATGCAAACAAACCAATTCTAGTTGATGCTAGTTTTTCTATTCGTCGTGGAGCAAAACTTACCCTAATGGGGCAAAACGGTGCAGGAAAAAGCACACTCTTTAATTTAATAATGGGGAACTTTGAGCCGGATGAAGGACAAGTAAATGTGATGAATAATATCTTTATCGCAATTTCAAAGCAGGTTATTCCACGTGATGATTTAGAGTTAACTGTTCGTGATTTTTTCCAAAAATGTTTTACCGATACAATTTATGCAATTGATCCAAAAATTGATGAGGTTTTAGAAGTTGTAAACATGCAACCGAAAGATGAAGAAATGAAAATAGAATTAAAAGAAAGAATTGTTGGGAGTTTTTCTGGAGGTCAACAAGCTCGTTTATTGCTTGCTTCTGCTCTGATTCAAAATCCTGACGTTCTTCTGTTAGATGAACCTACAAACAATCTAGATAAAGAGGGGATTGCACACCTTACACATTTCTTAAAAGAATATAATAAGACAGTCGTAGTAATTTCTCATGACGCAGATTTTTTGAATGCCTTCACTCATGGAGTTTTATATTTAAATGTTCAGACAAAAGCAGTTGAAAAATATGATGGAAATTATTTTGATGTTGTAAAAGATATTGCTGCTCAAGTTGAAAAGGAAAAACGAAAGAATGCTCAATTAGAAAAAGAAATCCAAGAGAACAAAGATAAAGCAAACTTTTTCGCAATGAAAGGAGGTAATATGAGAATGGTTGCAAAGAGAATGCGCGATAAAGTCGATGAGTATGAAGATAACAAAGTAGATGTTCGTCGTGAAGATAGAACTATTCGACCTTTTGATATTGAACCACATGGTGGAATTCCTATGGATGTTATGAAACTTTCTTCTTATAAAGTAATCATTGATCATAAGCCAAAAGATGTTAAATGTAATATTACGCTTTCTCGCGGACAACACTTACAAATAATTGGTCCAAATGGAATTGGGAAAACTACTTTACTAGAATCACTAGCATCAGGTCATGCAAAAGGGGAAACAATTGCTGATGGAGTAAAAATTGGTTATTACAGACAAGACTTTTCAAATCTTGATTTTGATCAATCAGTTTTTGATTGTCTAATGTCAGCAACAGATGGTAGAAATCCAGAGGAAATGCGATCAGGTGCAGCTGGTTTTTTAATTGACGGAGAATTAATTAGATCAAAAATTGGACAACTTTCAGAAGGGCAAAAAGCTCTCGTTGCGTTTGCTCGTTTAATGTTTATGAAACCTGGTATTTTAATTTTAGATGAACCAACAAACCATGTTAATTTTCGTCACATTCCTGTAATTGCAAAGGCACTTAATGATTTTAAAGGAACAATGATTCTTGTTTCTCACGTTCCTGAATTTACAGATCAAATTAGAATTGACGATAGATTAGATCTCGGAAAATCGATAAAATAAAAGACTTATTAAATTAATTTAATTCTTATGAAAAAAAATATTATTATAGGTGTATCAATATTATTAATAATGATTGTTGGATATTTTGCATATTTAAATATAACCTCAAATAATGGAGTTGATTATAATTTCACTGACGAGTCTGGCACATTAGTAAAATCAAATAATATATCAGAAGAAAATATAGGAGAATCAAAATTTGAAATTGAGATTACTGATAATTCAGAAATCTATGAAATAGACAGTGAATCTACCGTCTCTTATACTGCTCAAAAGAAATTTTTCTCAAAACCAACTGAGGCAATAACTGGTACAACGAATGATATATCAGGAGATTTTGTGGTTGATTTAGAAAATAAAATAATTTCAGTAGATATATTAATAAATTCTCAGACATTGAAAACTGGTAATGTTGCCAGAGATAAATATGTAAGAGGACAAATTAATGGTGATATTTCTGTTATTGTAGAAAAAGTTTCTTTTAATGATTCAAAAAATATTTCAATTAACGTACCTGTGGTCTTAACTATTAATGGTATATCTAGAATTATAAATTTTAATACCAATGGTTCTATTTCTGATGAAAATGGAGTATTGAGCAGTTCTGCAGAAATAAATATGAATAATTTTAATATTGAACCAGCTTCACTTGCTAATGTTTACACTGTTGATGAAATGGCAACAATTTCCTTTGATCTCATTCTAAATTAATTTTATTTATTAAAACCCAATGTGCTATTAGTATTCTAGGTTTTTGATATAATTTTAGAATGTTAAAGAGGTTTAAAAAAATCTACTTATATTTTATTACGTTACCCGATCGTCTTTATCCTTTTTCAATTTTGATAGATGGAAAGTTTGTTCGAGGACAAAAAGCTTATTTAAAAGTCTTAGCCAACTCATTTAAATTAAATCATGAAGGACATTTTGGATATGGATTAATGTTCTATCGGAGCACTTTTCATTTTATTGGAGCCTTACTTTTTATCATTTCCACAACCTTAGTTTCAAGAGATTTTTTTGATAGTGAAACCTCACTTTACTTTCTTTTGACAGCTGCAATTTTTGCTCTTACCTATCAGGAATTTTATTTACATCCTAAAAAATACAAACAAATTACTAAAAAAGGAATAATTGATTGGATGACATGGGTTATCCCAATGGTTATGTATTTAGTTTTATTTTTCTATTAATTAAATAAAAATATGTCAGTTAAATTTATATTATTAATAATGTTTTTTATCTGGGGGATACCACTTGCTAAATACCGCTCAAATTTTAGAAAGATTGTTTATCAGACAGATTCTTGGGTTATTAATGTAAAGCCTTATTATATTAAGGAAACAAAGGCACTTTTTGTAAATCTTTATCCAGAGAATAATCAATATTTAAAAAATAGAAATTTTTATAGAAAATATCTTTTAGTGTATGCAATACTTTTTGCACTTTATATTTATTTTTAGTAGTCTAGTCTTATGAAAACTGATAAAAAAACTATTGAAAATTTCCTAGAAAAAATTAGAAGGACTCATTTTAAATTACATAAAGATTATGAAAAGTTATTCTGGATTTCATATATGGGGGATCAATCTGTGGATAATAAAAAAAATAAATCCTTAGAAAAAAGAGATGAATTTTTCTCTGATCTAAAAATAAAAGAAAAAGTAGATTTATATTTAAAAAATGTGAAAAATAAAAAACAAAAGGAGTCTCTTTTGTTATGGAAAAATTTTTTTGAAATAAATATTACCCCATCAAATTTAATGAAATTAAAAAAACAAATTTCCGAACTTGAAGATAAAATGGTTCAAAAAATGGCAAAAAGAAAAGAGGGTTATGTAGATCCTTATACTAAAAAATTCATAAAAAAATCACATGTTGAAATGGGGATGATGATTAGGACTAATGATGATGAAAAAATTAGAAAAGCCTGTTTTGAGGCGAATAATAAATTAGCTTATACAAATATAAAAGAATACATAAAATTTGTCTCTTTATTAAATGAATATGCTAATGGGATGGGATATGAAGATTTTTATGCTTTTAAAATTCAACAAGAGGAGGGAATGACAAAAACTGAAGTCTTTAAAATTTTTGATGATATTTATGAAAAGACAAAATATTCTTTTGAAAAAATTAAAAAAATAGAAAAGAAAAATAAAGGCCTTAGAAAGGCTTGGAATTTCGGTTACCTGATGTCCGGCGATTTTACTAAATTAGAAGACCAGTATTTTCCTTTTGATGAATCATTGGAGAGATGGGGAAAAAGTTTTAAAGGTTTGGGTGTTGATTTTGCTGGTGGAAAAATTCAACTAGATTTATTAGATAGAAAAGGGAAGTATGCAAATGGTTTTTGTCATTGGCCTGATTTAGTTCACTATAAAAATAATAAAAGAATTCCTGGAAGTAGTAATTTCACATGTAATGTTGTCTATGGTCAGGTAGGTGCAGCAGTTCAGGGCTATAACACATTATTCCATGAGGGTGGTCACTCAGCTCATCTATTAAACTCAACTGAGAAAGACACCTGTATAAACAGCGAGTATCCTCCAATGTCTACTGCATGGGCCGAAACACAGTCTATGTTTATGGACACAATTTTTTCAACCTACGAATGGAAAAGTCGTTATGCCAAAAACAAAGATGGGGAAATTTATCCACTCGATCTATTTGAAAAAAAAGTTAATAAATTAAATATTATTACACCAACAAGTCTAAATATGATAATAGCTGTCTGTAAATTTGAAAAAGAAATTTATGAATCTAAAAATTTAACAGAAGAAAAGGTTATTAAAATAGCAAAAAAAATATTTAAAAAATATACCGATTTATCTGGGAATTCTTTGTGGTTGTTAAATGTACCACATATTTATTCTTGGACTTCTTGTTGTGCTTATCAAGGATATGGTTTGGCAGATATTGCACTTCATCAATGGAGAGAATATTTTAAAAATAAATATGGTCATATCGTTGATAATCCAAATATTGGAAAAGAAATGAAAAAAGTTTGGAAACTAGGTGCAAAAATATCTTTTAAAGAATTTGTAAAAAAAGCAACAGGTAAAGATCTTTCTGCAGAACATTGGATCAAAAATCACACTAAAAATACAAAAGATATTATCACTGAGGCAAAGGAATCAGCCAAGAAACTTAAAAGTGTTAGAAAAGTAAAAAAAGTTAATTTCAATGCTGACATTAAAATGGTTAGTGGAAAAGAAATAATCTGCACAAACAGAAATAGCTTTGAACACATGGCCCAAAGCTACTCTGATTGGTTAAATAAATAACTAAATTTAATTACATATTTTCTGGAATAAAAGTAAGTGCTTTACCTTTTTCATTTGCACGACCCGTTCTACCAATTCTGTGAACATAATCATCAAATGCACTTGGGAGATCATAATTGATAACATGTGACACTTTATCAACGTGAATTCCTCTGGCAGCAACGTCTGTCGCCACTAGAACCTGTGCTCCTAAGTCTTTGAAATTACGAAGTGCACGTTGTCTCTGCACATGGTTTTTATTTCCATGAATAGATTCAGATCTAATTCCATGACTAGCTAGTTCTTTTGAAAGTTTTTCAACACTATGTTTCATACTTCCAAAAATAATAACTTTCTTGAATTCATCAGTTTGTAGTAAATCTAGAAGAATTTTAAATTTATTTGAATTGTTGAACCTAACAACATCTTGTTCGATACTATTTGTAACATCCTTTTTCTTTACAGAAATTTTTACAGGATTTTTCATGAAGTTATTAACAATTTTATCTGTTGCATCATTCATTGTTGCAGAGAAGAAAAGAGTCTCTCTGTCTTTTGGAGTGTTAGATAGGATTTCAGTAATATCTGTAATGAATCCCATATCAAGCATTCTATCAGCTTCATCTAATACAACAGTTGAGACTTTTTCTGCTCTAAAGTTTCCTTTTTTGATAAGGTCCAAAATACGACCAGGAGTTCCAATTACAAAATGATTTGTTCTACGAAGACTTTTTATCTGAGGTCCTATGTGCATTCCACCAACGCAAGTTGTTGAAAATAATCCAAGTCCTTTTGAAAGCTTCATAAATTCATCATTAACTTGAATAGCAAGTTCACGAGTCGGAGTCAAAATTAATGTTTGACGATTTTTATCAAGCGTAGTTTTTTCAATTATAGGGATTAAGAAAGCTGCAGTTTTTCCTGTTCCAGTTTCTGCAAGTCCGATAACATCATTTCCTTTTAAAATTTCAGGAATGATTTGGTCCTGAATAGGTGATGGAACAATAAGCCCCATTTTTGAAATAGTTCTTGTCATTTCTTTGTGAAGTTTAAAATCAGCAAAAGTATGTTTTGCTACATATTCCTCCACCTTCATTTCTACAGGGTTTTGGTTGATGAATTGTGATGGATCAAAAGTAGACATTTTTCTACCTCCACCTCTTCTATTACCTCCACCTCTACTTCCTCCACCAAATCTTTTTCCACCAGATCTATTACCCCCAAATTTAGATCCACCTGGACGTCCTCCTCTTGAACCAGAGCTTTTACTAAATTTATTTCTATTATATCTAGAACCTGATCCTGGTTTATTTGAATCTGTTGAAGATGAAGAACCCGAAGTTCTCTTTGAAAAACTTTTGTAGTTCTTTTTTGGTGAGCTTTCGCTAGAACCACCGCTGTATCTCTTTCTTGAAGAGTTTTGTGATGAATTTTTACTTGAAAAATTACCACCACGAGTCGAAGAATTTCCTCGACTTGATCGATTATTTGTATTCATTATTATTTAATTAAGTTGAAACGCTACGCGTCTCTGGGCTGTGCAGGTATTAATATCAAACGATAGTCTGTATATAAAGATAGATTCTTTGAAAAATTTTCTTGGTATAAGTTTGCGTCTGCAGCTAGAGAGCCCTACACGAGAATCAAAAGCTGTCGAATATACTATAACATTTTAGGAAAAAGTCAAATAAAAAAGAAAAACCCTGCGACAAGATATGTCGCAGGGTTTGTAAAACAATTTTGATTAAGTGTACTTCAAGATCTTATAATTATTGAACTTGTCTTGAATTTTAAGTCCAGAAACAGGCCTATCAATTATTTCACCACAAGTCTGTGCGTTGATTCCATAAATCTTTGCCAAACCAACAAAATCAAATACATCAGACCGATCTATTACAACTAACATCCCATTTCCACCGTTGAATGTTTGATAACACTCATGTGGTGGGATGTTACGCCAATTCGCAACATCCTTCATGATTTGTGGTGGGGAAAATAAATCATCAAGATCTGCTGATAAGCCTAATGGCTTCAGCATATCCTTAAAAAACTTATCAACTATACCACCACCAGATACATGAGTAATTAGATGTATATTGAACAACGGGTCAACAATATTTCCATCATACCAACCATTCGCTCTTGTTAAGAACTTGTCATATAGAACAGAGGGTGTGGCAGCTAATTCTATTGATTCAAACGCCTCTGGATTATCCCACCAATTGTCGTTAAACTGCATTTTAAATGCTTTTCGAACGGATGAAATTCCGTTACTACGAAAACCATTTTCCTGTAATGCAACGACAACTTGACCAGGTGCAAGGGTTGAACCAGTAATCATTCGATCTGGTAGGTATGCTCCGATCATGAAACCTGCAATATTGAATTTCGTTAATGCATTATCATTATCAGATCCCACACAAAGCCCAAGCTCTGCTGTTTCGCCGCGGAAACATACAAACTCTTGATCTTTAGCAATTTCACCTAAACCATCTACCATTTCTTTGAAACAGTTATTAGTATTGGAATCTTTTGTGCCAAGAGTTGCAACATCAAGAACATTTACAAAAACTAGAGGTTTTCCTCCCCAGCGTGTGATATCACTCGCAGTCATTGCAATAACATCTTGCATTGCTTTTCTATGAGAAAAAGCAGAATCAATGATTACTACCTTTGTCCCAACACCATCAGGTGCTGCTTCCAGATAATGATCCTCTGGGAGATTTATGAGCTTAAAAGCTCTTGGTCCACGGAAATTACCTTCAGCAAAATCCGCAACTTTAACAAATGGTGAGTTTTCAAATGTGTTTTTGCACATTTTTCCCGCCATTGAACTGAAGTCGTCACCAACTTCAATATTTACTCCGTCTTCTTTATACGTGCTACTCATTATTTTATGGGGTTGTATTGTTTACTTTTTTGAAAAGAACATTTATGTAAAAACATTACCTTTTTTTCTCATAAAATCAATCCTGTCGTGTTTTTATGAAAATGTTATAATAGAAAACATATGAAAAATACAATAATTATCGCATTAGTAGTTATATTATTAGGGATAGGAGGTTATTTCTTATTAAGTAAAAGTTCAGATACTTCTTATCAAGAACAAAACAATTCTGATCAAACAGTAGAGGATTCAAATACAAATGATCAAATAGTAGAAGATGTTAATAATCAACAAGAAGAAATGATAGTTAACAAACCATTGTCAATAATTGGAAAATCAGTAGAAGGGCGTGATATTAAAGCTTACCATTATGGAACTGGTGACACGGAGTTATTATTTGTTGGAGGAATCCATGGAGGATATTCTTGGAATACATCACTCGTTGCATATCAATTAGTTGATTACTTGGAAAAAAATCCAAGTATTATTCCGCAAAACGTAAAGGTTACAATTGTGCCAGCACTTAATCCAGATGGTCTTTATGAAGTAACAGGAATGGATGGAGAATTTACCGCATCTGATGTTTCAGCTTCACAAAAAGCATCTGCAAGATTCAATGAAAATGATGTGGATCTAAATAGAAACTTTGCTTGTAATTGGCAATCAGCTGCTAAATGGCAAAGTAAAGATGTCTCAGGTGGAAGTTCTGCTTTTTCAGAACCAGAATCTGCCGCAATTAAAAATTATGTAGATGGAGCAAGTCCAGATGCTGTTGTTGTTTGGTATGCATCAGCCGGAGGAGTATTTTCATCAAGTTGTAATAATGGAGTTTCTCAAGAGACTGCTGCTATTACAAATGTTTTTGCAGATGCCTCAGGTTACAAAGCCTACGAAGAATTTGATGCCTATGAAATTACTGGTGATATGGTTAACTGGTTAGCCTCAGAGGGAATCCCTGGAATAAGTGTTCTATTGTTTGATCATCAGTCAACAGAATGGTCAAAAAACAGAGCAGGAATTGAAGCATTAATTAACTACTACTCAAATTAATGTCACCCAAAAAAATAGTAATAATTTTCTTAGCTGTTTCATTTGTTTTAGGAGTAACAATATTAATTGTTACAAAATTTGAAAAACCTGTAGTTGTAGTTGAGGAGGTGGTTGTGGAAGAAATAACGAAAAAAAATGAAAATGAAAATGAAATTGGGAAATCTGTAGAAGGTCGTTCAATTGAGTCATTTGAGTTTGGAAGTGGACCCAAAAAAATTCTATTTGTTGGAGGAGTTCATGGTGGTTATGAGTGGAACAGCGTTCTACTTGCTTATGAAATGATTGATTATTTCAAAGTAAATCCACGTGCAATTCCTGATGACTTATCTATAAAAATTATTCCATCTCTGAATCCTGATGGAGTATATAGATTTATTGGTAGGGAGGGTAGATTTACTGCTGCAGACGTCCCAGTAGTAAATAATGATGTCGGGGTTGGTAGATTTAATTCTAATAATGTTGATCTAAACAGAAACTTTGATTGTAAATGGCAATCAGAAAGTAGTTGGAAAGGTAATATCGTAAGTGCAGGAACAGAACCTTTCTCAGAACCCGAAGCAAAAACTCTCCGTGATTATGTTTATAAAATTGATCCAGAAGCAGTAATTTTCTGGCATAGTAAGGCAAATAACGTTTATGCATCAGAATGTGAAAATGGTGTTCTTACAGAAACTTCACAAATAATGAATCTTTATGCTAATGCTGGAAATTATGGAGCAGTTGAATCATTTACAGCTTATCCAATAACAGGAGACGCAGAAGGATGGCTTGCTTCAATAAATATTCCAGCGATTACTGTTGAACTTGAAAATAGAGATAGTACAGAATTTGATAGAAATATTTTAGGTGTTAAATCTATTATTAACTATTACACAGCTTACTAATTATTTTTATTAAAAAATGATAAAATAATTCCATGGAATGGATTGACGCAAAAACTATTTATACAATCGCACACGTTTTTGGTGCGATTTTTGGTGCGGGGGGTGCCTATGTTAGTGATGCTATGTTTTTTAGTTCTGTTCGAGATAAAGTGATTTCGAAAAAAGAATTACATTTTATGAAAATTGGTAGTATGTTCGTTTGGGCCGGTTTAATTCTAGCTATTATATCTGGATTTCTCTTGTTTATGACTAATCCATCAGGATATCTAGAATCTTCAAAATTTCTTATAAAAATGTTTGTGGTTCTTGTTATTTTAATTAACGGAATATATTTCCATGCGGGACATTTACCAATGCTACATCGTCATGCAGATTCACATTATCCTTCGTCTTCTGAATTTATTAGAAAAAAGAAATTACTAATTATAAGCGGTGTTATTTCTATGACATCATGGACTTTTGCGGTTATTTTGGGAAGTTTAAGAATGATTCCTGTAGATTTTTTAACTGCTTTAATTATTTATCTTGCATTTGAAATTATAGCTATCGCAATTGCACTGATCATTTCTCGTAAACTTTTTTAATAAAACATTTTTAGTATATAATTGAATGTATGAAAAATATAATTATAGTATTGTTTTCTTTATCACTTATAGGTCTGGGTTATTATTTTTTCAATTACATAAGAACAGAAAATAATTATGTACCTGCAAGAGATACTCAAACTGATACAGATTACGATTCATCTCGTGATGCAGAAGTAGAGTTAGAATACGATCCATCAAGAGATTAATAATTTAAAATTTAATCCACTTCCATTAAATGAGTTTATGTGCTTTAATTGGCCTCATTATGGAAATTAGAAATATAGCGATTATCGCTCACGTAGACCACGGGAAGACAACATTAACTGACAAGATTCTTGAACAAACAGGAATGTCAGATGGTTCTGTCTCAATGGATTCAAATGCTCTAGAACAAGAGCGAGGTATTACTATTTATGCAAAGAATACTTCTACTTATTACAAAGATACAAAAATCAATATTCTTGATACGCCAGGTCATGCTGATTTCGGTTCAGAGGTTGAGCGTGTACTAAAATCAATTGATTCAGTCTTATTAATTGTTGATGCTGCCGAAGGTCCTATGCCACAAACTAAATTCGTTTTGAAAAAATCTTTAGAGTTAGGACTTAAACCAATTCTCGTTCTAAACAAAATTGATAAGCCAGCCGCAGATGTTAAAAAAGCACATGATCAAGTATTCGAACTTTTCTTTGACCTTGGTGCCACAGAAGAGCAACTAGATTTCGAAACAGTTTACGCTATTGGGCGTGATGGTGTTGCAAAATTAAATATGGAAGATGAATCAAAAGATTTAACTCCACTTCTAGATTTAATTTTAGAAAAAGTTCCAGCTGCGTCTGATCCAACACTTTCTGAAAAACCATTGAAGGCTCAAGTATTTAACCTTGCTTATGACAATTTCCTAGGAAGAATGGGTATCTGTCGTATTTACGAAGGAAAGATTAAAGATGGTCAGGAAGTTATTGCTAAAAATTCAGAAGGAGGTTCACATAAAGGACGTTTAACAAAACTCTATTCTTTTGAAGGAACAAATAAAAAAGAAGTAAAAGATGCTGAGGCAGGAGACATTGTAATGATTTCTGGTCTTCCTGATATCTTCATTGGGGAAACTATTGTAGATAATATTGATACTGAAGCAATGATTGCTATTTCAGTTGATGAACCAACTCTTTCATTAAAGATGATGGTTAATGATTCACCATTTGCTGGTAATGTTGGAAAACTTTTAACATCTCGTCAAATTCGTGATCGTCTAGAAAAAGAGCTAGAAATTAACGTAGGTCTACAAGTTGATTTTGGAAGTGGTTCTACATTTAAAGTGTATGGTCGTGGAGAAATGCATCTTGCAGTTCTACTTGAGAATATGAGAAGAGAAGGATTCGAAATGGCTGTTTCTCAACCAGAAATTATCATCAAAGAAGTTGATGGAAAAAAACATGAGCCATTTGAAGAAGCAACTATTATAGTTCCTAATGATTTCACAGGTCCTGTTATGGAGAAAATGGGGAACCGAAAAGGTCTTATGAAAGATATGTCCCAAGAACGTGGCCAAACTAGATTCATCTTTGATGTTCCAACTCGTGGTCTTATTGGTTATAGAAATGAATTTATTGTTGATACAAAAGGTGAAGGAATTCTAACAAGTACATTTCATCAGTTTGCACCTTATGCAGGTGAAGTTAAGAAGACTGAATATGGCTCAATGATTTCTATGGAAAAAGGAAAAACTCTTGCTTTTTCAGTTGCAAACCTCCAAGAACGTGGAGTTTTGTATATCGGTCCTGGAACAGAAGTTTATATAGGGATGGTTATAGGGTATACAACGAAAGGAGAAGATATGGCCGTTAATCCAACTAAAGGAAAACAATTAACAAACATGCGAGCATCTGGTTCAGACGGAACTGTGCAGATTACTCCTGCTTTCAATCTAACTCTAGAAAGAGCTCTTGGTATAATGGGAGATGATGAGTATCTAGAAATTACACCTGACTCTGTACGGCTACGTAAACAATATTTAACTGAAACGGAAAGAAAGAAACATGGAAGTAAAGTTTAAATAAAATAAAAAATCTCTTGATAAACTCAAGAGATTTTTTATTTTATGTTTTGGTTTTATTATATTTTTACTATCTCATCTTCATGATGATCCTCTGAATGGTTATCGTCTAAGTACTCTTCATCATGGTGGTCGTCGTCATAATCATGTTCGTGAGAAAATTGACTATTCACTGTAAACATTAATGTTGCTCCAATAATAAACCAAAAGATATGCTTGAAATGATGCTTGTTACTAATTGAATTCTTTACTGAATGAGGTATCAAGTCCTGTAATACAACAACTAGAAAAGCTCCACCAGCAATTCCTAATAACGGAACTTCTAATATTTCAAAGTATCCCAATAATAAGAATCCTCCAATTGAACCAATTAGAATTGTAGATGATGCAAGAAAATTTATTTTTAAAGCCTTTTTTGTACTAAATCCTGATTGTCTTAAAATAAAAAATTCAGAAACTTCTTGAATTAATTCATGAATAAAAATACTGATAGCTGTCATAATTCCAAAAGGGGAACTGATCGTAAAAGCAGCAGCAAGTAAAATACCATCTCCAATATTATGCATTGCGTCTGTTAAAATTACTTTTCGAGAATCAATTTTATTTTCATGATTTTTAAAATGATCATTTTCAGTATTTTCTTCCAGAATGTCCTTGTGTTCGTGATCGTGTGCATGAGCTTCTTCATGGTTGTGGAATTCCGGGATAATTTTAAATAAAAACCAAATTCCCACCATTCCAAGTAAAACCCAGAAGATTGATGAGCTAATATTTGACCCTTCATGCATAACCTCAATAATTAATTGGTATGAAATTATAAGGAATACTCCCGCAGAAAAGCTTATTAAAAAGTGTAAGTTTCTCTCTACTGTTTTTCCTGCTTTTCTCCAAATAGAAAAAACTCCTATTAATGAAGCCGTCATTATTAATACTGAATAAAATATAATTTCTAACATCATTCAAATATAATCTTTATATCTATAAAGTCAATTTCAAATAAATTTGCTACAATAGTTCGAATGAAAAGAATTGTAGCTTTATTTATATTATTAATTATAGGATCTATTTTAATGATCATGAGTTTTGATAGTGTAGAAACTTTTAATAGAGAAGAAGCTAAAGAATTAATTGATAATATCCTAGAAACTCCAAAGGAAAAACAAGATAAATTAGATATAGATGAATACGATAGATTATCTGAATATGTAGCTAATAATCCTGCACCAAAAACAGAAATAATCACATCAACATCAACTGGTTCTGGTGGTGAAGTAATAGTTTCAACTTCGACAAAAATAATAAAAGAGGACCATTTATACCCTGTAAAGGATGTTCCATATCCAAAAGCTGGAGCCATATTACCTTTTAATAGAATTATTGCTTATTATGGAAATTTTTATTCAACAAGAATGGGAATTTTAGGAGAGTTTGAGGAGGATGAAGTTCTGCGCCGTTTACAGGAAGAAATTGATGAATGGAATTTAGCAGATCCAGAAATTAATGCGCTTCCTGCAATTCATTATATTGCATCAACTGCACAAGGATTACCTGGTGATGAGGGTTTTTATACTTTGAGAATGCCTGACGAACATATTGATCGGGCAGTTTCCATGGCGGAAAAAATTGATGGGCTTGTCTTTCTTGATTTACAAATAGGTCTAAGCTCAATAGAACGTGAACTCCCTTATATTGAAGAATATTTAAAATTGCCACAGGTTCATCTTGGTATTGATCCAGAATTTTCAATGAAAGATGGGACACCACCAGGAAAAGTAATTGGTTCTTATTCAGATGAGGATATTAATTACGTAATTAATTATCTTTCAGAAATTGTTCGAGAAAATAACTTACCACCAAAAGTTCTAGTAATTCATAGATTTACTCAGAAAATGGTTCAAAATTACCAAAATATAAAACCAACAGAAGAAGTTCAAGTTGTAATTCATATGGATGGTTGGGGTTCCCCAGCTAGAAAATTTGGGACTTATAATTATATTGTTGCACCAGAGCCAATCCAATTTACAGGTTTCAAAATTTTTTATGGTAATGATTTAAAAGAAGAGCCTCATAAATTAGTTACTCCACAACAGTTGTTAGATTTACAACCCAATCCAGTTTATATTCAATATCAATAATTATGTTTTTTTATGAAAAGAAAATAGGCGAGACTCCGTTAGAAATGTTAGACCGCCTTCGAATCGAAAAACCAGAATTTCAAAATTCAAAACTTTCTTACGCTGGCCGGCTAGACCCTATGGCTTATGGTGAAATGCTTGTTTTGGTGAATGAAGAAAATAAGGAATATAAAAAATATTTAGGATTTGATAAAAAGTACCAAGCTACTTTTCTGTTAGGAGTTTCAACAGATACAGGAGATGTTTTGGGATTAATTGAAAAAGAAAGAATTAATCAAATTAAAAATTATGAAGATGTATTATTTGATAAAAATAATATTGAAAAACAAATATTAAACTTTAAAAAAATTACAAAACAAAAATACCCCTGGTTTTCATCAATGGTAGTTAAAGGATTAAAACTTTTTGATCATTTTAAAAAAGGAAATTTAGATATTGAAAGACCAGAAAGAAAAATTGAGATAAAAGAAATAAAAAATATTAAATTTGAACAAATTTTAAAAGAGGATTTAAAAAAATATATATTTGAAAATGTATCAAAAGTAAAAGGAGATTTTAGACAAGAAGAGACTTTAAAAAAATGGGATACATTTTTCAGTAATCATAATAGTACACTCCATAATTTTATGGTTGTGAGAATAGATATAACGGTATCGTCAGGAACGTACATTAGAGGATTAACCGAAAATTTTGAAATACCTACAACTCTTTTAATCTTAAAAAGATTAAAAATAATTGTGTAGAAATCATTTTGTTAAACAAAAAAATAACTTATAATATACTTATATTATTATTTATAAATTAAAAAAACTTATGAGAACTTTTAGAAAAATATCAATTGCAACATTATTAACATTAGCACTAACAATTACTTTCGGAACACAAGCAAATGCAGAAGCTAAGTGTAGTTTTGATCGTGATTTAGAGATGGGAATAGATGGTGAAGATGTTCGTTGTTTACAAAAATATTTAAACAGTGCTGGATTTACTGTTGCTAACTCAGGTGTTGGTTCACCAGGAAATGAAACAAATTTATTCAGAACACTAACAATGGAAGCAGTTATTGATTGGCAACTTGCAAATAACGTTAGTCCTGCAAGTGGATATTTTGGTCCAGTTTCTAGAGGTGCTTATGAAGCCTTGGTTTCAGGCGATACTCCTTCAGTAAATAACGCAAATTCAAACGCGGTTTCAAATAATCCAAATACAAAAAGTCCAGCTGAAATAGAGGCAATTTTACAGAAATTAGGGTTATCTAAAAAAACATCAAATAATGATGACGATAAAAAAGAAAAAGATGAAAATATTGAAGAATTAATTTTGAAAGCCATCGATGAGATAGATGATGCTGAGGATGAAATTGAGGATGCAGAAGATGATGGGGAAGATGTTTCTGATGCAAAGGATGAAATTGAAGATGCAAAAGAAGATTTATTTGACGCAATTAGATTTTATTTTAAAGGCGATTTGGAACAAGCATTAGATTACGCAGATGAGGCATATGATAATGCTGGAGATGCTTTTGAAAAAGCCGGAGGAGAAACAAGAGAAGATGTTGCTGAGAGATTCATTGATGACGCACAAGATCAGATTGATAATGCTTGGAATGAAATAGAGGAAGCTGAAGATGATGGAATTGATGTTGATGAAGCTGAAGAATTATTAGAAGAAGCAGAAGATAGATTAGGAGAAGCAGAAGATGCCGTTGATGATGAAGAATATGATAAAGCAATTGACATTGCGGAAGAAGTTGAAGATATGATTGATGATGCATTAGATGCACTAGATAATGATGCTAAAGAAGATGCAGAAGACGCTATTGAAGATGCAGAAGACGCTATTGAAGATGCAGAAGACGCTATTGATGAAGCAAAAAATGATGATGGTGACGAAGATGACATTGAAGATGCGGAAGATTTATTGAATGACGCAGAAGACTCTCTTGAAGATGCCGAAGATGCATATGATGATGAAGATTATGACGAGGCAATAGATTACGCTGAAGAAGCGGAAGATACAGCAAAAGACGCATAGAGAGTTATAAATAAAAAACCACCTAAGCAATCTAGGTGGTTTTTTATTTTCAGTGGATTTTATCTCAAATTCTGTTAACTTAGAGAGTAATGTTAAAAGTTAAGGACTTAACAAAATACTATGGAGAAGAGCGAATTTTAAATCGTGTGTCATTTAAAATTGAACAAGAACATAAAATTGCTCTGGTTGGTTTTAATGGTGTTGGTAAAACAACACTACTTAAAATTTTGGCTGGGTTGGAAGCACCAGATAAAGGTCAAGTCGAATATAATAAAAATGTAACAGTTGGCTTTCTTCCCCAGGATCCAAATCACTATAATAATAAAAAAGTAATAGATTATATTAAAGAAACCTGCGGTGGTAAAGATGATGAATTATTCAGAAGGAATATTGAAATAATGTTTGCAGGTTTTCTACTTCCTTCAGAAATAAAAGATAAAAAAATTGGGAAACTTAGTAGTGGACAAAAAACAAAAGTTTTTTTGACAGCACTCCTTATTAAAAAACCTAATCTTCTCTTGTTGGATGAGCCAACTAATAATTTAGATTTACCAGCATTAATCTGGCTTGAAAATTTTTTAAAAAAGTTTAAAACAGCTTTTATAGTTATTTCTCATGATAAAAAATTTCTAAGTAATGTTGCCAATAAAGTTTATGAAATAAATTGGGTAACAAAAGATATTGAAATTTCAAATGGAACTTATACAGATTACATTGAAAGAAAAGGAAAGGAGTTAAAAAGACAAAAATTAGATTATGAACTTCAAAAAGAAGATATCGATCGTTTGAACAATCTTGCTAAAAACAAAGTTGAGGCAGCTAGAAAAGGTGCTAAATATGTAGGTCCTGATAATGACAGAATTTTACAGGGATATCGCCGGAGTAAAGCCGCAGATTCATTGAAGGATGCCAAGGTTGTATATAACAGAATTAAAAGGATGGATAAGGTTGATAAACCTATTAGCCGAAAGAGTTTTGTTATTGATATTGATGCTGAAGAGATTGGTAATTCGAGGGATATAGAAATCAAAGATCTGGTTTGTGGTTATGATGATTTTGAAATCGGTCCAATTAATTTGAATATTGAATTTGGACAAAGAGTTTGTTTATTAGGTTTGAATGGGTCTGGAAAAACTACTTTCCTAAAAACATTAACAAATGACCTAAAAGAAAAATCAGGAGAAATTATAATAGGTGATGGAGTTAAGTTTGGTAATTTAATGCAAGAACACACATCTCTTCCAAAAAATAAGAATCTTATAAAATTTTTAATGGATAGAACTGATGTAGAAAAAAAAGTTGCTGAAGAATATTTGGAGTATTTTGGATTTAAATCATCACAGTTTAATAATGAGATTTTAATTTTAAGCCCAGGAGCAAGAGCTAGATTATTACTAGCACTCTTTGCAATTGAAAATGTTAATACTCTAGTATTAGACGAACCTACAAATCATCTTGATATTGAAGCTGGTGAAGCCTTACAAAAAGCATTAGATAAATTTAAAGGAACAATTATATTTGCTACCCACGATAGAGAATTTGTAGAAAAATCTAGATTTAATTCTTTGAATGCTATCGAAGAAAATAAATTTGTGAAGATTGAAAACTTCAAAGACTATGTAAATGAAATGGAGAAGAAGTCTAAAAAACTTATTAGGTTGCTGAAGTAATATCAGATATAATAAGTTTAATTATGTTTGAATTTATTATTTTATTTTTAATTATTGCAGGTTTCATTATTGGTTTCGGGGCAGTAAACGTCATAGATTTACATGGATTTCTAGCACGTAAATCAAATTATTGGACTCTTGCAACCACTAGAACTCATAAAGTAACCAAACCCATGATTTGGGTTGGTATATTAATGGTTCTAGTTGGCGGTGTATTTTTATATGATAATATATTTTTAATTATTCATTTATCTTTAGTTTTTGTCCTTATTTTAAATGGTTTATTTTTAAGTCTTGTTATAAGCCCATATTTATTAAAAAGAGAAAGAGAGGGGGGTAGAGTCAGAATTATTACCAGTAAAAATTCAAAAAAAGATATTCATAAGTTTCATTTTCTCAGATTTAGGTTGGTGGACGTCAGTGGTAATATTTGTTTTGTATTTGCTGTAAAATATATTTGATTTTTGTGTTATTTGTGTTATCCTGATTTTAGATTAATTTTGATCTTAATAAAAACTAAAATATAAACAGGGGGAATATAAATGAGTTTAAAAATAAATGATTGTGAAGAGACTATCTTTTCACTTATGAAAGTATACGAGGAATGTGAGCCAGTTCTAGTGGATGAAACTATTGATTTAGTTGATTTAGCTAAAGAATTATTTTCAAGCGGCGTATTGAATTGTAAACTTTTCGATAATAAAAGTTACTTAGGTGGTCTATTTAAATTTCACCTAGTTCTTCATAGAAGTCCTCATGCTGAAACCAATCCAACTGTCTATGACATGGAGAAGTTCGGTATTAGTAAAGGTTACCAGTCTACTAACGTAAGAGATTTATTATTTTTCTATAAAGCTTGCAGAGAAAGAAATGACAGGAAAGTAATAGAGTTGTTAAAATCAAAAGAAGTAGTGGCTACTGATTCTAATGTCCATTTTGGAAGTGGTGCATATCATGTCGGTGCCATGATTAAAGGAATGAGTGATTTCAATATTCATGCCTTTAATGGTAACTGTCCTCGTTTTATTTTAGTTTTAATGAAGGAGGAAATTAAGTAGTTATAATTATTTACAAAGGGATCTCTATCACAGGGGTTCCTTTTTTTCTTATATGTTAGATAATAAAGGTAATGAGAATTTTTTCTACGTTAATAATTTTTGTATTAGTTGGGTTCCTAGTTATTATAGGTTTTGGTTATACGGCACCAGTTGAATATGAGAAAACAAAAAGTGCACTTTACGATGATAAAGTTGAAAATATTTGGAAAGTTCTAACTATAATAGAATCTTATCCAGATAAAAAAAGAGATATAAAAAAAATTGAAATTATAGATAGAAGTTTTGGTAATATAAATACCTGGCGAGAAATTTATAAAAATGGAAATATAAGAGAGTATCAGATTTTACAAAAAAATACACCTGATTTTTTAGCTGTAGAAATGTCTGATACTAAAAGTAATAAAAAAGGTATTTGGGAATATAGATTAGAAGAACAAGATTCTAGAACAAAACTTATAATTACAGAAATAAGTGAAAATGACTCTATTTTAAAAAGAGGAATTAATACTATTTTTAGAAGAGATAGTTATATAGATGCTGAGTTTAAATGGATAAGAGTTTCTTTATTTAATAATTTGTTAAATTAGTTATATGCAACAAGATGTTAGTCTAGATAAATTAATAATCACAATAGCTAGAACAGTTTTAGGTTTTGTTGTATTTTTTGTAACTTTATTTGCAGTCCCTATTTATAATGAATTTAAAAATAATGATTTTGTTTTGGCTGCACTTGTTGAAAAAAAAGATGCTGTTATAGGAGAAGCTATAATAAAAATAGAAATAGCAGATTCAAAAGAGGAAAGAACCAAAGGGTTAAGTAATAAACAATATTTAGAAAATGGTAATGGACTTCTTTTTATATTTGATGACCTAGATTTTCATGGGATATGGATGAAAGACATGAATTTTCCAATTGATATTATTTGGCTTGATTCAAGTCTTCAAATTGTAGATTTTAAGGAAAATGCTAGACCAGCTTCTTACCCGGAGACTTATAAGCCTAATAAGAAGGCTTTATACGTATTAGAGGTTCCACGAAATTTTATTACAAGGAATTTCTTGAAAATAGGGGATCAGATGACAGTTTTGTAAAATTTATTTTAATTTCATTTTTATATAAAAAGAGTATTTTTTGATTATATTTAGAGGGGTAATACAGATTCATTCTTTACATTGAACTCAATATGTTATCCCATAGTTATCCACAGGTTCTTCACAATTTTAAGGAGCTAAAATATAAGGACTTAATAAAATAATTATCAAAAAAATGGCAAAAAAAAGCACAAATACAACAAAAAAAACATTGAAAACAAAGGCTAAAATTAAAACAACAAAAACAGGTTCAAAGAAAAAAATGACCTCTAAATTTGTAAAATCCGTTAGAAAGAGAGATGGAGCAATAGCATCATTTGATTTAGAAAAAATAAAAAATGCTGTTTATAAAGCTCTCGTTAACACTGGTGAAGGAGACATGGAGGATGCAATTTTAGTTGCAAATCATGTTCATGCTGAATTAGCTAAAATTTCTAAAACTTTTAAAGGATTTGTGCCAACAGTTGAAGGTGTTCAAGATATTGTTGAACAACAACTAATTCTAAATCAATACGCCAATACAGCTAAACACTACATACTATATCGTGAAGAACGTGCAAAAATTCGTGAACAAAAAGCCATTGTAATTCCAGAAAAAGTTAAAAAGCTAGCAGAGGATTCTAAAAAATATTTTAAAAACCCACTAGCAGAATTTGTATATTACAGAACTTATTCAAAATGGATTGATGCAGAAAATCGTCGTGAGACTTGGATTGAAACAGTTGGCCGTTATATTGATTTCATGAAAAAGAATCTTGATAAAAAACTAAAAGATTCAGAATAC
>Ga0136558_1000209_pt1 | contig 35494 bp, 40 predicted proteins | sample AntRauTorckE6833_FD_101391 | JGI IMG/M metagenome (GOLD analysis project Ga0136558, IMG submission 101391) | Saline lake microbial communities from Rauer Islands, Antarctica - Metagenome Torckler E6 #833 | ecosystem: Environmental > Aquatic > Non-marine Saline and Alkaline > Saline | place...
GACAAAAGAGTTTGTAGCCGAGAATATTGACAAAGTTGCGGTGATAGTGGAGACTTTGGATGGGTCTAATGGGAAATTAGCATGGTCAGGGTTCACATTTTGGAAGGATTCCACTCCAGAAGATACCCAAGAAGACTATCCATACCAAAAAATCATTTATTCAGATGAACACTGGGAAGTTTTTACCCATACAGGAGAAGGAAAAAACAAATTCCATATCAAACACTCCGATGGTACGCTACTGGAGTTGTCTCGGGAAGAAGATAACCGTCAATTTAGGTACTTTGATGAGCAGTTAGGCCACAAAATATTGTTAACTGAGGATACCGTAGTGCTCAAAGACGGAGTGAACGACATCACACTCACAACAAATGAAGATGGGGTTGTTTTAGAGGACAAGGTAAACGAGTCTACCCTGTCAATAACAAAAGATGGTATGGTTCTCCATGATGGAAAGAATAACACAGCTATCGAGAGCAGCGACATCTCCCTCGGAACACCAAACGGGTCAAAAGAACCAATTATTCTTGGCACTAAACTGGTGAAAATGCTAAATACAGTTCTTCAGGCACTTGCTACGCACACACATCCAACAGGAGTCGGCCCAAGTGGCCCTCCGATCAACTCTCAAACATATACTTCGGAACGCCAGAAGACAGAAAAACTAAAATCTGAAGTAAGTGAAACTGAATAATGGCACTTCAGAAACGTATACTCGAAAATGCCTATAGGAAATTCTTTGAAGAGGTCTATGTAGCAGAGGAACATTTTTCTTATTCTGAAGCTGCGGAAAGATTATTGAGGCCGTACGATGAATACGCAAAAACAGGGACCGATCCTTCAGGTGATGTGTTAATATCTGGAAAGGTTTCTGTTGCAAAGAAGATACTGTTCTCTGGATACCGAGCTAACCGAGGGGAAGAGGCCTTGAAGAATGCTCTGTCTACATATTGGATGGGAGCATCCTTTAATATTGTAGTCCCACATGCCACTATGTCCCAAGAAGTATCAGCGATTGTAACTTCAGTCGATACCAGTAAATTGAACGGTGTCTTCGACAACGATTATAAAACAGTAGATGAGGCCGTAGATAATTTAGTGTCTAAATTGGATGCATTCACCAAAACTGTAACCATATTAATCACGGGTCTGGCCAAGGCAGGTTCTCCCCCTCCAACTATTACTGCGACGGGAAAACTTTCTTAGCCTTACCAGTTATTCCGTTTTAAAAATTGACCTTAAACTGGAGAACTGTGAGTTATATAACCAAATTTCCACTTACCGTTAGTGACGACGGTCGAATTGAAACTACAGAAAGCCCTGAAGATCAATTCGATCTCTTTACAAGTGTCCGTCCATTTACGTTAGTTCGTGATCCTGAGTACGGTATTGATGGGAGACTACTTTTGCAAAATCCTATCTCTAACAAAGAAGATTTACTAAGTGTTTATTTAATTACGCTACGGGAGAAGGTTACTCAGTATTTCCAGAACATTAACATAACCCGTGCTGTAGCCTCTTTTGATAGGGAAGAAAGGGCAATAAATATATCGGTATATGTAGAAAGAGAAGGCACGGAAGCATCATTTAACTTTTCGGTAGATATTAGATAACTATGAGCAAGATACAACTGATTAATCTCGACAAAGAAACATTACTTACCGAAGCAGAACAATTAAAAAACAGCATCCCTGAGCTTCAGGACTGGGACTTTACAAATCAGAATGATGTGTTACGGTTTGTGCTTGACTTTTATTTAGAACAGTTGGAACGGACCGCTGCATGGGCTAATGCATTATCTCAAGAATTTAATATTGCGACCGCATTCAGCCGAGACAACATTATTGACCACGCCACTCAATTAGGTTATGTACCTGACAACAGGGTGTCTGCGAATGTGGGCATAAACATTACACATAATGATCCTCCTTCAAACACTACTATATTAGCTGGAGAACTTCGACTGAGTGCTCGGGGCCGTGACGGGGAGAAGGTTTATTTCGAAAACGAAAACAATTTTACCCTCCTAAATGGCAGTACCAATCTTAATGGGGTATCTTTTGTCGAGGGCCGTTCCAGAAGTAAAGAGTTCACATCCAACGGTAATGCGTTCCAAACTTTTACGATAACAGATAAAATAGCAGACAGCAGTTTATCTGTAGATGTAGATGGAACTCCTTGGACAGAAATAGATACCTTTGAAGTTTTGGGGTCCTCTGATGAGCGGTACCGACTTAGGGTGTTAAATCTAAACACGTACCAAGTTATATTTGGCAACGGGACAAATGGAAAGATACCAAATAACGGAGCTACTATTACTCTCAAATATAGGGAAGGTGGTGGCCAAAGAGGAAACGTAGGTGCGGATACGGTTACCAACATTGAAGTTAATCCTGAGCCAAGTTTGGTGACTGAGGCAACGAATCCAAGTGCAGCAACAGGTGGAGTTGACCCCGAAAGTATTGACTCCATCAGATATAATGCTGTTAGACTCCCAAGGACTAACAGCAGGTTGGTCTCCATAAATGACATTGAGGCTTATGGGGACTCTTACACGGGGGTTAAAAGAACCAAGGCCTATCCCAATTTTACATCCCCTCTTGTCTACATTATTCCAGACGGGGGTGGGTTACCGTCCAGTTCTTTAAAGTCTGATCTACAGATTCAGATGAATGACATTATAGTTCTTGGGAATTTTATTACAGTGCTTGATCCCAATTTTGTAACCGTAAACTTGACTGTAAATATAGTCATCAATCCATCTTACGTTCGGTCAACTGTTGAAAGCAATGCGCAAACAGCCCTCGAAAATTTACTTGATCCACTGGAACAAGATTCTAATGGATCCTGGAAAAGGGAATTTGGGGAACCCCTAAAAGTATCTGAAGTAGTAAGCGCTGCAATTTCTGTGAACGGAGTTATGGCTGTAGAAATTCAGAACCCTACACCAACAGTTGGGATTGATATTTTAGTCGACTGTAACGACGATGAGATAATTAATCTTTCAGGGAGTACTGTGACAATAAATAGTGAACTCAGTAAAGACAACGAAGCCACTACAGGCCGTAGTATAAAGACCTTATATGAAAATCCTAAGTACAAGTCTTAATGAAGAAGGTAACGGAACAAATACCTGAGTATCTAACCACCAAGGATGAAATTCTTGAGAAGTTTTTAGAGCTAATGGACGATGGGTATGAGAAGCTCTATGATGAAATTCTGAAGATGACGACCTATGTGAAGACAGGCTCTCTTCCAGATGATCTATTGGACTATTTATTGTTCGAGAACGGGGTCGCAGTTTACGAAGGGTATACCGCAGCTCAGAAAAGAAGCCTATTAAATAATATTGTTGAGATTGACAGTAAGCGGTATACTGTTCACGGCCTTCGATTATTTGTTGATTCTATACTACCAAACTTTTATGCGGACGTTGAAGTCCCATATAGATTAAATGAAATTTCATTTCGGAACCCTGCTATTGGGTTCCCAAATTCAGGGATGAGATTAACCGCAGGTAGAGAACAAGGAGACATAAATTCTTACATACCCAACAGAAATTACAACGACACGATCACTGTTATTCTTTTTGCTCCGACTGCAACGGAAGAAGCGGAGTACAATGATTCAGACTTCTTTGACTTTTTAGATACGGTCATTCGAACGGAACTCCCTGACCTGATTCCAGGATTGGTTTTTAGTATCCTGAAATATAAAACAGGAGTAGACCCGATCACGGTTTCTGGGACAACAATCACGGGAACTGTAAACACAACATTCTCGACTGACTTTTCTGCAGGAGACTATATTGGACTTTATAGTACCTCTTTGGATCAGGTTTTGGCGTTCCAAATTGACACCGTAGTTGACAATGACACAATTGAGCTTGTTTCTTCTGCGGACACAAGTGATATTGAACAAGGCCCAACGACCGTAACCTTTTATGAGCCTATATAACTTTAGGGTAACGGAGATAACAGTTTTAAAATAAACCAAGAAACTAATTATGCCACAACCAACAAACTCTGAACTTTTTGGCGTCTTCGATAAAGTTACTCGGCTTGAACTTTTGCCATACCCAGCGGTAACTTACGAAGAGCATTTAAACACAAATTTTCTTCTTTCCCTGAAACGATACTCTCTTCTTGTCGAAAAGGTATTAGGTGCAGTGAAAGTGGATGGGTATGATGTAATTGTCAACGGGTCAAATATCCAAGTTTCCGCAGGGACCCTTTTCTTTAAAGATTTTATAGTGAACGAAAGTTCTGACGTGGTAGTCGATTCTTTTGCAGCGGAAGACCGCAAAGTGATTCTAAAAATCACAGAAGTCGAGTATACCTATGAAGCAAACCAATCGGAAGTTGAAGAAATAGTTGAGGGCCGTAGCCTCTCTGGACCAAACCAAAAACGATATACAGTTGAGTATTTGTACCAGACAGGGGCTGTCCCATCAGACACTTCAACAGAATTTTATTTGCACCTTGCAGATATTGCCGACGATGAAACAGTGACCAAAAAAGTCCCAAGTAGGGATGAACTTTTGCATGAACTTGATACAGGGGAATCTCTCCTTACGGATCAGAACTATAAAGTTCTTGATACCCAAGTAAAGAACTTTTTTGTTAATAAAAAAGTAGACTTTGGGAACGGAGATGAGACCGCATTATTTGTGGACTCTAAATTAATAAGAATCGATAATCCTGCTGTTTTATTCAGGGTAGAATCTATTGAATCCTTGTCCTACAATAATGACATCGATTCTTCATTAGACAGCAAAAAAAGTTTATTCCAAAATGGGCTCGGGACTCGTGTCCGTGTGAAGTTTGCATGGAACTATAAAACAGGGGTCGCTTCTGGAAGTAATGACACTATAAGTTTAGACAACTCAGGTTATTCTTCTTTGAATGCAGCGGACTCTGACTTCTCCATAGACCAATTGGTGGGGTACCGAGTTTATTTCAATAGTAATTGGTACTATATAGTTAGCAATACAGCCACCGCAGCAGGAGTAACCACGGTCACTGTAGAAGATGAAGACGGAAATACGCCTGATCTTTCAGGGGTCAGTGGCAGCGCAACGATAGAAAATGAAGCCAACGAATACCAAATAAAAGCTCGTTCCTCTGATGGACAAACAAACACGGTAGTTGTTCAAGAACGGGAAGGTGGGTCTGAGTCCCCCGTTTATACCGAAGCCACAATGGAGATGGACTTTGGTAAGAAATATGAAATAGAGTTTTCCACGTTCTCCATTCTCAGATATGACCAATATGTTCAAACACTGAACTCTGGGTCTATAACCCAATGGGGAACGGAGACTCTGAACTATGCTGCCAGCCCTGATTTTGTCCCAAGTTTTGCGGACATACCAGCACTCCCTTCAGTCACATTGAATGAGATTGATCAAGACCCGTATTCACTCAGGCTCACAATTCCAGGAATCACTCCTGCGGAAGAAGATTTTCCTGATGCATATGAGGTAATCTGGAATAAGGAAAGTGCAACAGCAGGGGAACAAGAACAACTTGACTTTAATGGGAACTATGAACACCGAGTAATAGTAGAGAACCCCCCATCCCAAAAAGGGGTGAACAAGAGCGTAGATATTAAGCACTATATTGATCCTGGAGAACTTGCGGAAATTCGTGCAAAATACAGAGCTCTTATTGGAATGCAAGTGGCGTCTTCTGAAGGGGCCGTAAACATTACGACTGCATTCAATCTTTTGGATGCTCCCCAGAATTTGGCAACTGAATTCTTAGAGAACGGCCTTTATGAACAAGACAGTGAAAATGATGTCTATGGGGAAACCAACTTCGCAGACCGTAGGAACAATGCTGCTGCCGTGAAAGTAACATGGGATGCGGTTGCCAAAGCAAAAGGTTATCACATAGAAGTTGTGGCCCTGAATGCCTCGGGAGACCCTGTGGCAGGAACCACAAGGGAACGAATAGTTCCGTTGGAGAATGGCCAAACGGATACGATAGGCACCGACGGAGTTGTCCTAAATTATACGGTAGGCCGAAAACTTAGGATACGTGTTTCCGCTCTCCATTTAGATTCCACAAGAGGGAACTATTCTTCTGTTGAATTTCAGGAAGAAGTTACAAGACTTTCGGCTCCAGATTTTGGCACCCCGACAGCGGATGACTTAGGGGTTGTAGTTCCTTGGACTCCTGTTGATGGGGCTGACCATTATGAAGTTTATTGGTCTCTTACACGGAACCCTCAAGTTAGTGGGAGTCAAGTCCCTGCGGACCAAGAGAGCACCCTTACTCGAAACACGAAAATAAGAATCAATGCTCCTGCAGGTTCAGATATATTTGTTGGGCTTGTTACTATAGACAATTTTGGACGGAGAAGTCTGGACATGTCACGACTACAAACACAGAGTGGTCGAGTTCAGGATAGTCCACCAATGAAGACATGGACCGTATTCGAGAAACCATACGTAAATAACTACACCATAACCGCAGAGAACTATGACGTTATGGGGGCCATTAGATTTACCCAACCTGTGCGTATATTGGGTATTTCAGTCAGGCCGTTTACAGGAGAATATTTTGAAGCAGGAACAGCAAACTCCCCAGCTGATAATGAGTTGTCAGACCATCCTGTGAAAGTGAGATTGTACAGATCGAATGAACCTTCAAACAATGTATCTGTTCAAGCAAATGGTCTGGATGTTGAAAATATTGTTGGTACCCAAACCGATGTAGCCCGAGACCCATTGCTTACTGTTAGTGCAAACACGGTGCTCATCATAGATTATGTTAATGAACACCCAACATATGATTTAGCTAACCTAAAAATACAAGTGGATGTTTTCTATAGATTTGAAGATCGCTCGGGTTCATCTGAAGACATAACTAACTACCGATATGACAGGAGTAATATTTAATGGCTCTTAAAAAGAAAATACAAATAACAATTCGTGTAACGGATGACGGTAAAGTTGTTGACTCGTTTACAACCAAAGCCTTGCTGGGTAGTTCAGCTACCAAAAAAGCCAATGAAGATGTAGAGGAAAAAGACGACACTACACAGGCTGATGTGAAAGCCAATTTCACAACCGTTGAAGACTTCCTTGCGATAGGAACTATAAAAGCCGATCTTAGTCTGAGGTCTAAACTAATCGTAGAACATGATGGATGCCAAATAAAAGCCAAAGCCATAGGATTTCAGTCTAACTCAGGGGTTACGATAACCTCTGCTCCAGAAACGGCTTCCGCAGGATCAGAAGTATATCAAAACATCACACTAACAGGGAACTAATGTCTAAACTACAATCCGTAATAGATTTTGAATGCTACGAAGAGTTTTCTTTTAAGCGGTTTGCAGAAATAGAAGACTCTCTGGTATCGGAAGACCTTGACCTGTATAAACCAATTTCTGGAAAGTATACAGCCAGCGAAGTAATTGATCTTTTGGATGGGTTCACAGATTTGAACCATGTTATTGTTTACGCATATTCTGACAACGGGAAAGACGACCCTGTAGAAGTAACATTTGATATTACGGATACCCAAGGAACCGCACAATCAACACAGTTTACTTCTCCGTATCTCTTGCTTTTGGGCATGCAGAGTTCTGATTACAGCGTTTTAAATGTAACTACGGCAAATGCTACCGTAAACGACCCAATTTACCTGAAAATTTTTAGACTTGGAACGTAATGATCTATGGCTTTTACAGCAAAAATTATTCTGGTCTTATAAGTGACGTTCAAGATGGTTCAAAGTTAATATGTGAAACAAGATTTGAACAAGGTTCAGGAGACCTAAAAATTGAAGTCAGTATGAACGGGGCCGACTGGTTTACGGTTCTTGATACCTCTTCCAGTTTTGATATCACAGGAGAAGAGTTAACAGTCCCTGTTGGATTACGGGGGAGTAACTTTCAGTTCAGAACAGAAATTGACATTGATCCTGGAGTTGAGGACATAGATACTGCAGGTAATATTATTTGGGGCCTACACCCCAAAGAGCGAGAAGGGGAACAGGTCAATTTTTACCGAGCAGATGACGACACTCGAGAAGCGTGGACTGTTACGGGGGTCGATGGAATTTGGGAACAGAAACTTGCTCCAGGATATTACTATTGTATTTACGATTACCAACAGGACATAGGAAAATTAAATTTACCTCCAAACCAATTTATTGTCGCAGGTTCAGGCAACCTTGCAAATAGATTTGGGGATGATATCCAAACAAAATTTAAGCAAGCGGACGAGGTCTATTTGACATCTACATTTTTGACCCTTCCGTGGTCTAAATACTTAGTTACTGATCTAGGGACTCGGGAAGAATCCCCTAAAAGAGATTTATCCTTTTACGCAGAGAACTTAAAGATTGACAACGGACGGTTATACAAAGGAGATGCATACTTTGAATTTATTGGATTTAATATAGGTAAACTATAATGCCAATTGCAAGAAGAATAACGCAAGACGTAATAGCTGACCTTGGATTGTCAGCAGGATCAGAGTTTGCATATATCCGTCTTTTTGGAGAAGGCGAAATAAACCCGACTCTCTCTTTGGCCGTAACCCCCGAACGGACTACCATCGGAAACGGGAACACCATAGAACTTAGAGTGACCTCGTCAGAGGACTTCGACCTAAGTGATTTAGAGTGGACGTTGCCCGCAAACTTTAGCATGAACGTCGGAACAAAGGTGGGAAAGGGTAATTACGTATTCGAACTTACTTGTTCGGTTACAGGGAATTCTGGTAGTAATTATGACATTGATCTCAAGATTGGTAACAGCCAATATGGATACCAATTCACGACCACAACATTAACCGTTGACAACGAAGCTCCGACAATAACTTGTGACCAAAACACGGCTGGAGTGGGAACACTTCAAGAATTTACGGTGCAACTTTCAGGGACATGGTCAGATACCTACTCAAATATTGTGCACATCAAAGTTTGGTATGAACACAATTCTGACGGAACCGTTAGGGGCCGTAAAAATGCAACAATCAATGAAGACGGGACATGGGATGCTTCCATCACTTTCCCAGAGCCCATAGCTTCCGCAACTATTTCTGCTGAGATAACGGATACTTGTGGGAACACAACCACCCTCAGTAATTTCAAAGAGTATTTAATACGGGGGCAGGATGCTGCCATCAGTTTGGTCATTGGGGAATCTCCAAATGACGCAGGGTGGTATAATTCTGAAGTCCCATGGGGGATAAGGGCTAATACCCAATTCACACTTGAATACAAAGTCTGGAAAGAAAGTGACACCGAACCAGGATCCTGGACTACTTATGTAGAAGCGAATATCCTTGATGGCACTAATGTCCAGCCAACCGTAGGAGGTAACAATTATAGTATCACGACCACAGGAATTTGGAACATAAAAGTTCGGGCCGTAAGTTCTATAGATAGTACAAATGTAAAATATGACGCAGCACAGGTAAATATAGATATTGAAGACCCTGTGTGGGCAACTCCAAGTCTTGGACCGCTTCAGGGATTCGGGGCCGTGAAATTTGATTGGAACAGTGAAAACATCAGTTCATTTTCTGGTGGCAATGTTATCATCCTGAAACGAAACCAAATTAACGACTATGCTTCTGCAGACGTGGTGGCAACCGTCGAAGACAGTGTTCGTAAGTATCAGGACAACGACTTAGACTCGGGCCAATATTATTACTTTGTTGATGTTAGGAGCAGGGCTGGGAATACAGCCACGAACGTTGCAAGTTCAGGCGCATTGGACGTTGACGATATGACCCCGTCTAATTTGACAGATGAGTTGGCTGTGATTAGGGATGATGTTGACGGAGCGCACTATGTTATGGAGTACGGGGTTTCACATCGCATTGACCAAATTGAATTGGTTACGAGTTCTGTGGCTACGGTGGTAGGTGTAGAATACTTAGATACGAACGGGACGTGGCAACCTGTCCCTGCCCTATTTGTGGATGGCACAGCAGAAACCAACCCCATCTCAGGAAATTTTGATACAACGGCAACATTTAGACACGAGTTTCAGTTTGATAAAGTTGACACCAAAGGGGTTCGAATAGAATTTTTGGACAACACCAACGCTTCCACAACTTCGTTGTTTAATCCTGTGGAGTCGTTAGCAGCGGAAACATTTGTTGGGCAAACTTTTGAAGCCCAACGAGGAATTAAATTCATAAATGAACTCGGAGATTCCGCTATTACAATTGATGAAATTGGAATTCGAGGATGGAAAGATACTGGGGAACCTAATACATTCAGTTTGGAATTAGATGGGACATTATTTGCAGGGTATCAGGGATACACAGGTCAGGCAGATTCTTATTTACTATTTGACCCGAACGCTGGAACCCTTAAAGTAAAAGGAGACGTCGTAGCAGATAATCTCACTATCAATACCGATTTTTCTCTTGGTAATACAATGACTATTGCTGGGACAGGGTCTATCCAGTCTACGGCTTGGTCAATTGAAGAAAGTGCGTTCTCTTTTGCTGGGGGAGTACTTTCTGGGGACACCTCATCCATCACACTTGGAGGTTGGGTAGTTGACCCAGATAAGCTCAAGTCCCCGACTACTGGAAATGCGTATATTGATCTTTTGTCAAATGGGTCGAAAGGGCTTAGGCTTGGAGCAGGTGCGACTTTTGATGACCTCACTCCTGACACGCAATTTACAGAATCGTTGGCTACTCCATTTTCTCCATTAACTACCACTACCCCATCGACTACGAAAACACAGGACTATAACCTTACGACAGCTCTTACAGGGTCTCCAGATTTGAGTAAGATTTTAACCCTCTCATTCGATCTTGAATCTTGGTTGGATGCGAATCTCGGGCCGAGCGGTTCGGGAGTAACTTATGAAGTTTTCCTCATAGCTAAAGTTACTTCGGGGTCATGGGAGGAACAAGAAAGGCTCTTAGATGTAACTACGATGTTAGCTGGTGCCCCATCTTCTTCCCCCGTTGTTAATACAGGCCAAGCCACTAAGACTCTGAGTTCTTATGATGAAATTGGTTTCCGACTTAAAATAACAAATAACAGGACAACAGGAGACGCAGCAGGTCAGATAAAAAATGTGACTGTAAATCAGTATCGGGTTGAAACAATTATTACCGAAGAAGGGGTTTACTCCCTCATTGCTCCAGGAAGAGTTGTTACCATTGGAGAATCTTCTGGGAGTTCTTCTGTAGTTGAACTACCTGAATATACAGCAGGGACGGGGTTATCATTAAGTTCTGGGGAATTTTCTATTGACTCCACGTTAAAATCAAATTGGGATAGTGCTTATACATTTACACAAGGTTCTGATTCTTTCAATAGCAGTGGAACATATTCAGGATTAACTGTAGGTAATGCAAATGATGCCGACACAGTAGATAATGTGCACGCTTCTGAATTCTTACGAAGTAATACGAACGATACTAAAACCTCGGGATATACTAGATTTAATGACGGGACCTCCATACAATTAGGTAGTGGGGGAGATCTACAAATGAATTTTAGTGGCTCCCATACTTATATAAGAAATTATAATCATACAAATGGTGATATTTATTTTCAAGGAGAGGATTCTCAAGGAAATAACCAGGCACTTTTCTATTTGGTTACGTCTACCTCTCGGCCATACTTAAGGTTATTTGAAAACGGAGCTGAGCGGTTAAGAACACTCTCCTCAGGAATAAGAGTATACGGCACTTCACAGGCTGATAACCACACAGATCCATCTGACATAAGGCTAAAGACAAATCTTGTTGAGCATGATCCTCTCGACATTGCTAAGCATGTGACCCTTTATAAATATAATAAAAGAGGACTATCTTATGCTCAGTATGGAATTATTGCCCAAGATATCATGAAGTATGATTCAGACTTGGCAGTTGCTTACCCTGACGAAGAGTTTGGTAGCATTTATTCACTATCTGGGTACTCTATTGCTTCTATAGCCCTATCAGGTGTAGGTAAGCTCGATTATAAGGTAGAAAAACAAGCTAAGCTAATCTCTGAGCTTGAAACCAAGATAAAAGCTTTGGAAAAGAAACTTAAGAACTTTGAATAATGGGAAGATTAGGAACAAACCCGGACAGAGATTCTATTATGGCAGAGTTTGGGTCAAACACCCGACCATCTAATGGTGGTCTGGAAGAGGCCTGGGGATTAATATTTGGCGGAACTAATTACTCCCGCGACGGTTTTTATGATGTTGGATATCCAGACGGTAGTATAACTCCCGGAACTTCTACAACACAAACGTCAGCTACCTTAGAAGGTAATATAGTGGACATGGGCCTAGACACTGAGTATCGGTTTGAATGAGGAGATGGGAACTATAACAACACTACCACATGGAAAACTGTCATAGGTAACACTGGAGATACCACTGTCTCTGAAAACATTTCAGGACTTTCGGCAGGTACTACTTACGATTATAGATTGGTTTACTATAATCCTTTTAATAGTAATTCATCTGATTGGGAGTATAGTTCAGGACAATTTACTACCCAGTCTCCACCGGCAGATCAAGGTATTTTTCTCACTCAAGCTCAGGATGAAAACCCACCGGTTCAAGTGGAGGCTTCTTGGACTAATTTAAGTTCTTCTTATCCTAGTCAAGTCGAATTTGAAGAGGGAGGTTACTCTCATTTTAAGTCTGTAAGTGCAGGAGTAACTAGCGTTTTAAGTAATGCTATTTACTATCAATCAGATAGTGTCCGAGCTCGAGTAAGACACACCTCTGGACCTAATACTTCTTGGAGTGATTGATCAAATAATGTTAACATACTTACTTCCACATAAAATTATGGCTATATCAACTTCAAATTTTACTCTAGATGACGTGTATAATGAGTTTGGTAATAATACTCAGCCCACGCACAATTCTTTTAGTGTAATACATAATAAAGTATTTGGTAATTTTGGGGAGGGGGCTAGAATTGGTAGTTTTTCAGGACTTAGTAAGCCTATAGTTTCTTCATTTTCTACATCAATAGGTGTGGGGGAGATAGATGTTTTTACCACTATAAAGACCGGGGGATTAAATGCAGAAGTTTTTATAGAGTACCAAATAGAGGAGATAGGGGAGAATCCTTTTGAGGGCGCAAATGCTATTAATAGGACATCTATACAACACATAGGTGTTGGAGATGCTGTTAGTTACGACATTACTCTTAATTTGTCCGAGAATACAACTTATTGAGTTAGAGTAAGGGCAGCTAATAGTTTTAATAATGCTGTAACTACAGAATTTAATGATTGAACAGCTTCTCAGGCGGCGAATGTTACTACTGGTCAAACCCCTCTTGCTAATGTAGATCTAATCTACGCTAAGTATAAAAATGATACAATGTATTTAGAGTGGAATTATGATGATAGTGCTGATCAATTTGAGGTTCAGTATGCGGATGACCAGACCCCTCCTTGAGAGGATAGTAGTATTTCTGGCTCTCCACAAAACTGAGGTACTACTACAAACCCTAAAACCGGGCAATTCGAGCCATCATCACCGGTAAATTACGCCAATGATTTGCAAGCTAGGATTAGAGCGGTAGATACATCTGGATCTAATGAATCTTCGTGGGTTTTATTTATTCCCCAAGAGTTATATTTTGCACCTCTTTCAAGATCTTTGTCGCAACCGGATCCTTATGATAATGAAGTGATCGGTACCTGGACAAATAATGAAACTTTAGATATTGAAGTACAGTGGCAATTATTTTCAGGAGGTTCTTGATCAAACGATGGATCCATTATTACATTATCTCCCTCCACTACACAAATAACTAGCAATTACTCAGATGGGCAAGAAATAAGATTTTTAATCAGATATGTTAATGGGAGTAATCTAGGTGAGTGGGGTGCGAGCAATTCAATTACTATGGACGTCTCCCTAAATCCACACCCTATAAATCTAGTCGCGTCTGGTGGCGCGGGAAGTTCAGTATTACTAGATTGGGACGAGCCAGAAGCGGGCACACCTGATTATTATCAAATTGAATTTGATGATGGGACTGCAACTGGATATGTTGTTTTAGAGAGTAGTTGAAGTAGCTCAAATTATATCCACCAAGCCCCTGAAGATGAGGGTCTACAGTATAGAGTTAGGTCTTATTATTCTTCTACGGGGTTTAGTGGTTGAGTATATTCTAATATTTTTGATAATAGTAGTTCAGGCGGTGGCGGGGGATCTGGCGGGCCGGACAATTTAAGCGCCTCACAAATAACTTATGAAGACCCTCTACAAGTAGAGGCAACGTGAGACAATACTTCTACAGCAAGTTTATCTATAGAATGAATAATAAACAGCGTAGCGGAACCTGAAAAAGGATTAACCTCTAATACAACCTCAGATATCTTGTTTTACCAATTTAGTAATGGAGATAACGTGCAATGTAGGGTTAGATATACAAGCGGGGACACTACATGAAGTGACCTTAGCAATAATGTTACAGTTTTTGAGCAAATATAAAATAATTTAAAATAAAGTAAAATGTATAACATAAAAATAAAAAAACTAAAATTAAAAGAAAGTGAAACCCTAGATAGTATTATAGATAGGGTTGAAATCAACGTAGAGATTCTAGGCGAGAGTTTTTCACAATCAATAAGTTTACCAGAGCCTGACCCTAATGACTTTATACCTCTAACAGAGATTACTGACGAGGTAATCAAGTCTTGAGTTTGAGATAACTTGGACCTTGATAATATAGATAGTATGCTTTTGGGCAGAGAGGTAGATAAAGCCTCTACCGCTATTAAGACAACAAATCCTGAAACATCCACGAGCTCTTATACAGTAAAAGAACATATAAAACAATGGAAAATAGATAAATCATACGTCGTTGATGATCTTTGTTACTATGAGTGAGAGGAAGAAGTCAACACTACGGACCCCGAAACCGGTGACCCGATGACAGTTACAACTGATAAGAAAAAGTTTTACCGGGTAATTCAGGCCCACACTTCACAAGCTGGTTGGACACCGAAAGACACAGCGGCCCTGTTTACAGAAATAAAGTACTTTGGAAATGAGGATGTTGTGGGATATCCGGAATGGCAACAACCTCAAGGAGCTCATGATGCTTATCCAATAGGTAGTATTGTGGAGCACAATGGGACCATATACGAGGCCGATGTTGATGCTAACGTTTGAGAGCCTCCTACACAGTGGAGCGAATATACTGAACCAGTCACATACCCGTCGTGAGAGGGTGGGATTAGCTACACCTCCGCAGATATAGTTGAATATGGTGGAGAAAATTATATAGCCTTGTCCAATCATACGTCAGTAGAGGGTGAGACTCCTGATATAGAGACTTCCCTTTGAAGCGTTTATACGGAGGGCTCTTCAAATGCATGAGCTGCGGGAACTTCTTACGTAGTAGATGATGTTGTAACTTATAATGGGACAGAATATACTTGTGTACAAGCTCATACCTCACAAGTAGGATGAGAGCCTAGTAATGTTCCCAGCCTTTGAAGCGCAGTCTAACCCTAAATACTCTTTAATAAGGCTCTCCTCAAAAAGGGGAGCCTTTTTTGTTTTAAACTGTCCTAAAAACTAGACAATACCCTTTATTTTTTATAGATTAAACTAAAATGACAACCCCAATAACCCTATTATAAAATGCCGGTTTGAAGTAACTTATTAGAAATTATACAAAAATTTACCTTTAAAAACACCCTTATTGTACTCTTATTATGTGTTATTGGGTTAGGTACCTTTTGAACGTATAAAAAAATTGACACACTACAACTTACAATCGAGGAAGCTATGACTACTCGAGATAAATATTTTGAAGAGTTTGGAATAGACGAATTGAGCGATGATCTTTTAATAAGAGACATACTAACTGAAACTCGCTTAAAATTTAAAGCAAACGAAGTTTCTCTTTGAGGATATCACAACGGGATAAAAATTGGACCATTTCCCTTTAAAAAGATATCCTTATTAGATGAGAGTGTGGGTACTGGAGATGCTAGATTGGCTACCAATTATCAAAGTGTTCCATTAAACTTATTTATACCCATCACAGTTGATCTATGACAGTTGGAAGAGGGTGGAATGTCTTTAACGATAGAACATGCTAAAGAAAAGTACCCAAACGTATATTATGAAATGATACAGAACGGATACGGATATCAATTTATATACCCGATAAAAATAAAAGGATATGACCCACCTATTGGTCTTTTTGTAGTTAACTTAGATCAATTAAGAACGAGGGACTTAATAAAAACAAACCCACTGACCAAAGTGGATTTTGAAGATTATATTTTTCAACAAGCCAAAAGGGTGGAATTGATTTTCAATGCACAATACACTAGATTAAATAGTAGACAATAACTAACACGGAGATAGATAAAATTTATGGCACAAAAAGATAAGCCTAGTGATGTTCTAAACAGGTATCGGGTTTTCCCAAGATTATTTGCATTGATTTTTCTAGTTCTTCTTTGAACAGTAAGCGCATGATTTATGGGCCTGCCTTCTCCGGGTGTCGAGCAAGCAGGGTTTGCGTCAACAATGGTTGCTACTGCTGCGGCTATGTTTCGTTTTTATGTAAACAGTGGTCCAAATTCTAGCAAAGCAACCACAGGGAATGAATAAGAATTATAAAATAAATTATGAATAAAACAATCACGGGAATTCTAACTGGGATCATTATCATCCTAATTAGTTTTCTACTTTACACAGAGTATTTCAAAGTTCCTAAACTGGAAAAGGAGTTAAATGAATGAAAAAATGCTCCAACCAAAATAGATACACAATATGTTCAGGGCGAAACAGATACACTCTGAATAGCAAAAACAGATACAGTCTATGAAACGATATCAAAAGATCCAGTGCTTACCTCAGATGTCGACACAGCTCCTAAAAAAACCTATGAAACAGCTATAGGGGATTCTTTACTAAAAGGAACCATATATAATACTGTTATTGGTGATGGGTATTTAGCAGACGCTAATTTGACCTATTCATTTAAAAAACCTATATATACCTCTATGAGAGTAGATACTATATATGAGACAACGACTAGAACAGTATTAAAATTTGTACCTGAACAACGCCCTATGAGATTGCAGGTGGGTGGTATGTTAGGAGCTTCCCCGGACGGAACTATTCATTGAGGGCCAAGTGTTGGGTTACTAAATAAGAAAGATCACTCTTTTACTTATTCTTATGATGTAGCTAATAAAGGCCACTTTGTTACCTATCGTAGAACAATTCGATTCCCAAAAATAGACCTAAACCCATTTAACTAATGGCCGGAAGAGACTGGACTGAGAACCGTGTGATCGGTATAGACATTAAATTATTTGTGGCAATCATCTTATTGGTGGCAAGCACTGTGGGAGGATTTTATTATGTTATGGGCGAAATTGAGAAGGCAAAACAATTACCAGCCCCCGGTACTGGACAGTACTCGATAGACCGTACTGATCCTAACGCCATAGGGACTTGACCTCCTACTAAAATAGAGTACCAAATGAAGGACCAAACTTCTAGACAAACTCTCCAACAATTACAAGAGAGAGTAGAGCAACTAGAAGAAAAAGTAGATAGAATAGAACAACAACAATAAATAAAAATAAATAAAAATGAAACAGATAATATTAGCTGTCATTCTTTTATTTTCATCTATGTCAATTTTCGTAGAGCAGGATGTACCATTCCTTACTACAAAAAATTATGATGAACACGTCTCTCAAGACGGTGTAGTTGCAGTAGAGTTTTGAGCCGAATGGAATTCAGAAGAATCTTATAATCTTTGTGATTTAGAAAACGTCAAAGCTTATAGAGTTGACGTAGATGAAGAGTACATGCTTGTTTCCAGATTCAGAGTCAACAATGTGCCTACCCTTTTTATATATAAAGACGGTATATTGCGACATAAAGAAACTAGCGATGTCACTTTTGAAAAGAGGGCACACATAGATTTACTTCAAGATATAATAAATAACTTAAATAAAACGGAAAAATAATGCACCTAGAAGTACAACGGTTCTCATCTGCAGAAGATGATACCTTAGGTAATTTATTTATAAGCGATTCTTTATATAAATGGCTATGTTTTACCTTAGAAGACCAGAAGCAAACTAAAAAAGTATACGGTGAGACCAGAATACCTCCAGGGACTTATGAAATAAAGTTAAAAAAAGTAGGAGGTTTTCATAATAGATATTTAAAACAATATGGTAGCGACTGGCATAAAGGAATGCTCCACATACAGAATGTACCAGGGTTTACAGATATCCTAATTCATAAAGGAAACGATGACGAAGATACTGCTGGATGTTTATTATTAGGCGAAGACGCAAAAGGTAACTTTAATAAGAAAGGCGGGGTAGTAAGTTCAAAAAGCGCTTATGATAGAATTTACCCAATAATAAGAGATAAATTATTATCTGGCGAGCGTGTAAGAATACGATACCGTAATTTAGATACTCTTTAAAAAAATTAAAGTTTTATTTGCAAAAAATACCTAAGATTCGTAATTTAGGTCTAATCAAATAACGTAAATAATCAACACATGATATTAAAAAACTTCGAAGTAGAAAATATCTATAACATCTTGCAACAAGATATAGTAGATGCTCAAGAGATAAAGGATATTAAAGTAAAGTTCCGAATAGCGAAAATACTTCGTGTCCTTTCCAGTCCCTTAGAGGACTTCCAGAAAACGCGGAATGAGCTCATACAGGAACATGCTGAGAAGGACGAAGAAGGTAATATGATCCGCCCCACAGATAAAGAAGGCAAGCCTATTGAGGATCAAGTAAGAATATCTAACCAAAAAGAGTTTAATAAAAAACTTATTGTGCTCTCACAAGAAGATAACGAGCTAGAGTTGGGTACATCACTTTCTATTGATGACTTGGCAAATTCAGAGATAGATCTTGATGTGTATAAACTCTCAGTTCTTGAAAAACTACTAGATAGCGAATAACAGGAGGTGATTACTTTCCGGGGAAGGGTTTATAACTCTTCTCCTTATTTATACCACTGCAAACCCCATTGGTGAGGGGGCCGGTCTTTAAGATATGATTGAAAACTTAAGCAAAATAGAGAAGGGAGAGTACGGTTGTTTTGTATTAACTACAAAGTTAATAAAACGCGGTTATAGTGTTTATAGACCCGTACTTGAAAATACAAAAGTAGATATTATCGCTGAAAAAGATAACGTATACTATAGAATACAAGTTAAAACTGTCCAAACTCAGTCCCCCTCTTATAAGCTGATACCTGTGCGAAAGTTAGGGCACTCTAAAACAAAACATAAGGTGTCTAGATACACCAAAGAAAGTATAGATTACTTTGTTGGAGTAGATATAGAAACCGAGGATTGTTATGTTTTACCTGTCGAATTTTCTTCAAAGTATAGAACAGGTGTTAGTGTAAATACTTGCGAAAGGTATAAGAATAATTTCAATCTTGAGGAGCCTTACGTCGGCGACGGTGTAGGTGAACAACAGAATATCGGTGAACCCTTAACAGGTAGGGCTGATGGCGATACCGAGGCATAGGGAGTAAAGTTCCAGCCGTAGAGACTAGATGCTGTTGCATCTCTTTGAGATGAAGATATAGTCCAGACCACAAACAATATATTGGTAGTGAAAACTATAGTAGGTAAGCAAAACCGTGTGTCCCGGATTCCAACCCCGGGCTTGGGAGTTCGACTCTCTCCAGTGGTGCAACTCACCCAAGTATTATTATTTAAAGGCTCGCAGAACTGCGGGCCTTTTTAGTATGAGTTGACTTTTGGAACAGGCCTATGTATATTAAAGGGTCAAATTTAACTAAAAATAAAAGGAAATGAAAAAACTTGCTTCTTACAACTTTGATATAATAGACCATGTTATGTCAGGAGATCTAGAAAAGGTTGCTTCTGTTCTAGAAGGGCTTTCAGAGGATGTGAAAAACTCTACACTCCCCGATTTTAATGAACAGCAGGACCGAGACAGATCCGATTTTGCATTGGTCACCTATCACCCTGAGCAGGGCTATGTAAATAAATATGCTCACTACACGAAAGAACTTACTGAAGTATCTGCTGCTTTTTTAGCTAGCAAGAGAGATGAATTACCAGATGAGATTTTAAAAACAGCTTCAACTAATTTAAACCGTGCTTGTAAAAAATGGGGTATTCCCCTTCCTGAAGAACTTTCATCTTACAGTGAAAAAAGCGCGCAGTTTGTTGATCCAGTTATAAATTTAAATGATGTAGACTCTTTAGCCTATACCCTTAAGCTAGAAAAAAATGCGGAAGAGGATGCCTACTTTGCTTTACCTTCCCAGGAAAAATATCCTATATCTACACCAGAACAAATAACACAGGCTCAAGAATATTTTGATAAGTATGCCAATGATCTTAGTGTTTCTGAAGCATTGGAATACGCTGTTAGCGTTAAAAAAGCATGCAAGCAAACCGGAGTAGATCTAAAATCTGAAAAGATCAACAAAATCGCAAATTTGGATTTCTCAACTTTTAACCCTAATTTTCAATCTCATTTAGGGGTACGTAAAAGATATCTCTTGGACTCAGATACTGAAAAACGGGCAATGTATGACGAGCTGGAAAAACTAGCCACAAATTACGAACCTTCAAAAGTTGCTCAGGTTTTAGAGCAGATTGACTTGGAGACTGGCAATGATCAGCTGTGGGGAAGAAAAATAAGTAACCCACTATTAGCCGTTGGAATGCCGAAAGAGGCACAAGAAAGACCTACTTTAGAGGAACTTCAAGCACTAGATTCAGCTGACCTAATGGACATTGTTGGTAACGATACTATCTCTGCTCTAAAGGGCGAAGAAGGAGTAGACGTATATAAAACATTGCCGAGACCTATGAAGAAAGAAATAGACTTTTTATTAGGACTGTAACATGAACTGAATAGCTTTCATACTTATCTCTGCGGCTTTTATTTGATTATATTTACATGATCGAAAGCTAGACACTTTGGAGAAGCAAGACTTTAAATTTGATATTCATGTCCATGTTAATGGAACTGATTCAACAAAGGTCGGCACAATAAGCGAGTCTGGTGAGGTTACAACTAAGGAGCCCACCAAGAAACGCCGAAAAGTGGAGATACCTATGGAGTCTCTTGGAAAAAAGAAAACTGACAACTGATTAGAAAAAGAACCTAAAGACTCAAATTTTTAAATATGAAAGATAAAACATTAATTGGCCTAGATTGCGGCACGGGGAACTTTGTTGCATCAAGTGGAGCTGGAATAGAATTACAAAGAAATGCTTTTCTTAGTATCCCAAAAGCCATCACGACCAAACGACAACTTAAGCGTATGAATGTTCCTTATATAGAGTTGGACGATGACTTATTTATTGTAGGTCAAGACGCTTTTAACTATGCAAATATCTTTCCTTCTGCGGAATTAAGACGCCCTATGAAAGACGGGTTACTTAACCCTGCCGAGAAAGACGCCCTACCTGTTCTTAAACACATTGTAGGATCTCTTATAGGTGGTGGAGCCTCACCAGGCAGCGAAGTGGTTTACTGCGTTCCGGGGACACCTATAGATGTTGATCGCCAAGTCGATTACCATTCGGATGTTCTTAAACAAGTTATCGAATTCTATGGATTTAAAGCCCGTAGTATAAATGAAGCTGTTGCGTTAGGCTTTGCAGGACTAGCAGATGATAACTATACGGGAATTTCTATTTCTTTTGGAGCCGGCATGGCTAACATCGCTGTTATGTATATGGGGATTAGTGCTTTACAATTTGCTGTAAGTAAGAGCGGTGATTATATCGACTCACAAGTTGCGGCAGATTGTGGTATCTCAGTTGCCAAGGCTCAACAGATAAAAGAGAAAGGGGACTATTCTATTGCACCTGTAATGAATGCTAAGACTCGAGAACATAATGCGATAAAGAGTCATTACGGTGCCTTGATCCGTTATATTCTTGCTAACATTGCCGCGCAGTTTGAAGATGCTGATGATACTCCAACCTTTCCTGATCAAGTACCTATTGTTGTAGGAGGCGGGACTTCAATGGCAGAAGGCTTTATAGAATTGTTCCAAGAACAGTTTACACAAGATGACTTTCCTATCGATATCAGTGAAATTCGATTAGTAGAGGAGCCACTAACCGCGGTTGCCCGAGGTTGTCTGGAAGAAGCTAAATTAGGTGCAGAGGAAGACGAGCCCCAAGATGGATAATACAGAAGCCCTTTCACAGGAAGAATACTTAGAACCAGAAACTATAAGAATGCTTAGAGGAGAGGAAATTTCCTCTCTTCAAGTATTAAAAGATATTACCACAAAGATTGTAAAAAACACTGAAGCTGCTTTTGTAGATTTCTATGTTTTTGAAAATATTGTGCACGTTTTAAACGATATCGAGCCAGACACTGAAAAACTGGAAGGAACTACCCCAGCACAAATATGGTATGCTCTTTTAAGAATTTCAAAAATGCGCCCTGATTTTAAATTGGATCACGAGGTTAAGATGTACATTAGATTTATCTACAGGAACGCCGGAATGGCTTTCTTACCGCCCCACCTAGGTGAGACGAACCCTAACCTTACCGAGATCATTAAGAGGGCGGAGAAGGGAAATATAATGGAAGATACAGAAAATCTTATAGAGATACAGGCAATACACTATTTACGAATCAAAGAATATTTAAAAACTAAAGGAATACAAATATAATGTCCAGCAGTTCATACGGAGACTATCAATCAGAGCGAGATTTTATAAGCCACGACAGAGGGTATAGAAACCCTTTCTTTAACCTGGCGAATAACTTTATACCTAATAACATAAAAACCTTATTTAAGTATTGTTATTCTTTTTTCCACACTGATCCTTTTCTAAGTAATGTTGTTAGAAAATTAACTGAGTACCCTCTAACTAAAATACTGTACGATACAGAAGTTAGTCAGAATACAAGGGATAAGTACGACAAGATCCTACATGAGAAATTAAATATAAACACCAAGCTTATTGAGATCGGTTTGGATTATTACACATACGGTAACTGCTTCTTAAGTACCTATGTAAAAACAAAGAGATTTTTACGTAATACAAAGACCGGAGAAACCCAACCAATTGAAAAAGCTAAATACCAGTATCGTAATTACCGTTTCTACTCCGAAGGTGATGAATCGGTTGAATTAGAGATACAAGATGAGCCTATAAACTCTATTGAAGCTTTTAGAGTTGTTAGGTGGGATCCTAGAAACATAGATATACGATACAATCCTTTTACAGGAGATAGCGAATATTTCTACGAGATGCCTAACTCTGTAAAGAATGGAATTAAATTAGGTCACAAACACTTAATAGAGAGTACACCAAAACTTTTCTTAGATGCTTTAAAAGAGAATAAAAAGCTAAAGTTTGACCCAAAAAACTTCTTTCACTTTAAAAGACCGGGACTGTCTTCATCAGATATGGCCTGGGGCAAGCCGATAATTTTGGCTGCCATCAAAAAAATATATTATCTACAAATACTTCAGAGCGGCAATGAAGCTATTGCACATGAGCATATTGTGCCTAAGAAAGCAATTTCCCCTGCTAATACAGCTACTTTAGATCCTCTTACTCAAATGAACCTACCTAAATGGACTGGTCAGATGGAAGAGACCATTAAAAAATGGAGAAAAGATCCTAACTACATCGCTGTGTTCCCTATACCTATAGGTTATCAGGAATTAGGTGGTAACGCTAGAGGCCTTATGACTACTCCTGAGATGAAGTTCTTAGAAGAAACTATTATTAATTCTTTGGGTGTACCTATTGAATTTATTAAAGGTGGAACGTCGTGGACTGGTTCTTCTATTTCTTTAAGAATTGTAGAAAACATGTTCCTTACTTACAGAGGGTTGTTACTTGATTTCTTAAATCATTTCTTAATACCTAAACTAGTCCACCATTTAAATTATCCTGAAGTTAAAGTGGCTTTCAAAGATTTTAAAATGAGTGATGATACTCAGGCTAAGCAATTAGTTATTCAAATGGCTGAGATGGCTAAAATCAGTGATGATAAATTACTTGAAGTATTTGGATGGAATCCTGAGGAAATTAAGAAGCAGCAGAAGCAGAGTCGAATGGAGCAAAGAGAGAATGCTGTTCACGATCAAGTTGCACAGGCCGAAGCACAGGGTAAGGCACAAGTAGTTATGTCAAAATACCAAGCTAGAGCACAAATGGAAGGACAAAGAGAAACCCTGAAAATAAAACTAGAGAGGCTCCAAAGCGAAATACAACAAGAGCAGGGAGAAATTCCGGAGGACTATTTAGATCTGGTTGAGGCTATAGCTTTGAGACTGATGCACCTGCCTCCAGAAATGCAGGTAAGTAGTATGAATAAGTTGCAGAAGACTGCACCAACTACGTACGCTCTTGTTATGGAGGCGATACGCTCTTACCAAGAAGCTGGTTTCGTACCAACATCAGAAGGAATGAGTCCGACAGGCGGAGAAGAGGGTAACCCAAACACCTCCGGAGTAGGGGGAGAACCTCCTGCTAAAAAGAAACCCGGTACTAGAGAGGGCGATAAAGTTAAGGTGAGAGATAAAGAAAAAACCAAAGGAAATACAAGAGGAGAACCACAAGCATAATGGAAAAATACGGAACATACGAAGTTTACAAAGACAAGAAAACCGGCGAAATTATTAGAGAGCCGGTAACAGGAGAAGCTTCCAAGGAAGCCTCTAAAGAAGATAAGAAGAAATATATTAAACTCGAAAAGGACCCACAAGACGAGGAAAAGTAATGGAAATTATAGATCCAAAAATAACACCTGGTGGTTCTGAGGGAGTTAAGCGTATAAAAGTTTTCTGCATTAATAACGATGAGGACAAGACAGAGTACGAGGAATTACTTAATAATGATAATGTAACGATTATGAAACAAGATGGCCCCACCCTAGATAAAATAGGCAGGGCCATAATTGTGGTTACTTGGGAAGAAGAGACTTAAGAGTTTCTTTTAGGAACTCTCGTTTTTCGTCCCAGTGAAACTCTTTTTTTATTCTTTTGGCAGCATCTGGATTAAACAACTGTTTTTTTCCATTTGACTGCCATTTTTTATATACTCTCTCAATAGCTAGTACATACTCCTTCTCGTCCACAATGGGGCGCATACTCCCATTATCATTTCTCATATTCACAACCCCTACGTTAGGTATTAACTGCCCAAACTCTCCTAACATTTCAGGGATAGCACTATTTTTTGGAGCTATACTCTCTACTCCTACCGAAGCACTCTCCAAGAGAGAAAGACCACAGCCTTCACCAATGGTAGTACTTAAATTTAAATCGGCGCAATTATACAAAGCGTTCATAACATCAAACCCTACCTCACCCGATTCTAAATCATGGGCATTTAAATCTACATTAGAGTCGGGATCTGATAAATCGCAACCTGCATTTTCCATGTGAGTTAAAAAGTGGTCTGAAGCACTTAACCCCATTACACCTGATTGTGCGTTTGTGTGTAAGTATAGCTTTACATCTTTCTTCTCTTGGCCCAGTTCTAACATATCCTCAGATTGGCAAAGCTCACAAATGTTTAAATTTTTTGGTTGCCAATGCCCACAATCCTGGCATTCGTTATATCCGTGTGAGAACATTCTAAAAGCCCTTACTGTAAGGTCTAATTGTTTTCTAGGTTGGTACCTATTAACATTTATGCACACAAATTTATTTTGCCACCCCATCTTTTCTTTATTAGCCTTTATAAGCTCTTCAGGTAGTCGTTTAAAGTTTTTAAAATCTACACCATGGTATAGTTTATGTATTGGTTTGTCTAGGTCCGGATAAAACTCTTTTACTACTTTAATAGCCCAGTCGCTATAGGTTATAATAACATCGCTAAGCTCTAATGCAGAATGGTAAACCTTGCCCAGAGGATAGCCGTCTATTGGAAAATAACTAATGATTTTGGCATTCAGCGCTTTTTCGGAAATAGTTTTTATAACTCCATTTATGTTCCATATATCTTGGAACAAGAATATGACATCTGGCTGCTCTTCTTCTACAACCTCATAAAGTGTCTGAGTATTAAATGGATCTTGCCTACTATCTTTTGTAGGGTGTACATAGCTGAATCGGGATGTATCAAATTTACGTCCTCTGAAATTATTTATAGCTACAACTTCTATATCGAAATATTCTTCTAGTCCTTGTAGTAATTGATCTGCTACAATTGCGAATCCTGTATGACACTGGAAGTCATGCCAGGTAATTAATTTTGGTTTGCTCATATAAATTTTTTAGGTTTTTATTAATGATCAAATATACGAAAATCTTAACGTAAAAAAAATCTTAACGTAAAAAAAAGGAAGAGTCAAATAAATGACTCTTCCTGACGGGTAAAAGTTTGCAAGCAGAACTCACAAGAACGAAAATCAGGACACCTCTATACCACTAGTGCGGCATTGGGCCCGCTGGTGCGCACCGGTCGTCCGGGCGCCTCCAGGCCTGAAGACATCCCCCGGCAGCTAAGCGTCAGATCCCCCAGAAGATCTGGGTTAACTCGACGGCCAAGCCCCGGGGACCATGGCCAGCTCGCGCCGGCATGCATCCAGGTAACAGCTGCGAACATCGATGGACCCTCGAACGGGAGGAAACCCGCCGGATCCGGATGGTCATCACTGCAGTGCACTGACTTGTCGAACAGAAAGTAAGTATAAAGTTTACTTTCATGAAACATTGAACCCATTTTACTAGACCGTGATCGAGTCTAGGTGGAACCTAGGAACGAGATCGAGTCTAGGTGGAACCTAGGAACGAGATCGAGTCTAGGTGGAACCTAGGAACGAGATCGAGTCTAGGTGGAACCTAGGAACGAGATCCGACCAAAGGTCGAGGTTTAGTAAAATGGAATGTAACTTTGAGTGCGAAACGCACACACTTTTTAACTAAATAAAAAGGATCTTATATGAGATTCTACCTTTCTACCGTCTGTTGTTTGCCCTATTTAAATGATCCATTGAAGGATCTTTAGCACGTAAGGGCCTACGTGCATTATTCTTATACCTATAAAATATTTTTTTTGTTGATACTTATTGCCCTCCTTAAAGAGCATAGTGATAAGCTGTCCGTGAAGGAAGAATAAATTAAGTTCAGATTCTCTGGCAAACTGAATGAGGACGACCGATGCGAAGTGTCGGCCACAAAGTAAATAAAGTACCTTATTTAATTTTGGTCGACGCGAGTGTCGTGCGCCCGCAATGAAGTTGTCACTCAGAATATGAATCTTAATTTTTCTTACAAGCGGACCGGCTGAAACGCGATAGCGTGAGGCCGTATCTGTCTTTAGAAGCGAAGCGCTTCTTTTTTGATAAAATCTATCAACTAAAAAAATTCCAATCGCTGCCTTTCGTCTTTGAACTTCTCCAACACCTATTACAATGGGAGCAGGCCTTATCATGATTGATCTTGCCTGCTAGATCAGGGCATGCTTCTCTTACAGTCTTGTTGTACTCAATGTCAACGTTCTTTCTACCTATGTTAAAAAAGATTCCGAATTTTCTTTTGTTCCATTCGGTCTGGATTATCCAGTCATCTTTTTCACCTGTGAAAGCGAACTGTATTCCGTCATTGCCGTATAAATCTTTTACTACTTCATAATTCTTGATGTTTTCATTGTCAAAGGATAGGACGATATTTGTAAGGTTCGGAAGTTGTCTAAGTGTCTCAAGCTCTTCTTGCATACTCTCCATAGTCAAAGACTTTGAGATAATATAAAACTTAAAAGTAAGCTTTGAGATGAAATCGTAATGCTCCTTAATGTAATCCCCGCTACCATAAAGACGGACTGGAAGTTTTTCCACTCTTTTCATCTTTTTGCTACGGCTCTTACGAGCTTTACGGTATTCGTTGTCTAGTTGTCTGGCAAAGTTGTCTGCGTTGTCTGTAGCCCAAGAATTATTTCTTTGAATTTTAGCCAGGTATGCTGGATAAATATTCTCCATATTGTCTACGTACATTTATCTTGACCTTTCAGTCGAGTATAGACTATTTCATTATCCTTAAATTTTTTGAACTTTCTTTTTAGTTTATAAGGTGATTCTTTATATAACTCATTAAACATTTCAACGTGTTTGCATACATAATGAGTGGTATAAGTTCCACACTTTTCTAACTTTAGAGATGTTTTAGAAAAGCCATGCTTTTCTAACTCGTTTTTTACTCCTCGTACTACACTTTTAGTTCCAGAGAACCCTAACTTTCTGTATTGTTTCCATTTACAATCCTCGTCAGGGATATAGATATACCCATCTGAGTCAAACAATCCAAAAATAAAAGGTAGAATTAATTTGTCTTTTAACCCTGTTGGAAATTTTAAAACTTTTGATTTGTTTGGGACCACTCCATGTTTTTTCAAATCAGTTGCTAGCTTTTTATTTGTTATTCTCAAAGAGTGTATGTAACCTTTATTTCTATCGTACCTTCTGACCGGTCCAGAGTAATTTAAAGCTTTTTTAATAAACTCTAAGATATCTCTGTCTTTTACTCCTATGGCCAAAGTCGTATAGTTTTTGTTTGTAATGCATCCATCTCCATATATAAAACCTAAAATGTATGCTTTTTCTCTTGTGTCTATTTGTTCAAAATAATTTTTATCTACTGTGTATTTCATTACGAAAATATACGTAATGAATATCACATATCCAAGGATATTCGGCGCTTGTGAGAGATTATTGTTAGGCTCACCCTCTAGTCGTTGAACGTTCAAGACCCTTTTAACCTAGGTCAAGCTTCGCTGCAGATTGCCATAGTATTACTACCTTAGGTTTCCTGCAATTCACCGAATTTTATCAATACATGTTACCATGTAAAGCTGCTACTATTAACAGTAATCGCACATTTGAGGACATGTGCCTCTGCGATCGAAGTCTACTGACAATACGGTTTTCGAATTCTCGGTAAATGCTCGATTTCGCATAAACCAGAAACTAATTTAAAAGTTAAAAATTAAGAGCTTTACGCTCCATTTATCTTATACCGGATTCACCGGAATTTTTTTCACTTGTTCAATAAAGAACTTGCCCTGTTGAGGATTGACCTGATCAATCCAATTAGCATATCCTCTAAGCTTTTGTTTTTCATCTGGGTCTATCTTTTCACCAGATTCTAAAAGGTTGTGAAGTTTTGCCCTGAACTTTCTTCTTTTAACCTTTGAAACATTGGTCCTGTCATTTACAACAATACCCGTAACAGACATTTGTTTATTTGCTCGTTGGAATCTGGTTTTTTTTCTGTTTATGACGAGTCCAAAATCTTCTATAATTTTTGTAACGTCTGCCAAAATATGAGCAAGGTCAATGTCTCCCGTTGCGTGTGAAAAAGTCATATCGTCTGCGTATCTTGTGTATGTTAGTTTATTATCTAAAGAATAACCATACAACTCTCTATCAAGATCGAAACAAGCTAAATTAGATATTACCGGGGAAGTTGGTGCTCCTTGTGGTAGCCCTCCTTTATAGCAGCAAAGCTCCGCTAGGTAATCTAATTCCTGCTCACTGAGGGTCGTTAAACTTATATGTTTCTTAGCCCTCTCAGTTGCTTCTCTGAAAACTTCAATAACCTCATCCTTTTCTACAGAAGGAAAAAAGTTCTTAAGGTCTATATTTAATAGAGCCTTTTGACCTACATGCTGTCTAGCACCATCCTCTATTCCGTATCCCGGTATAAAGCCGGTTGCAGATGCGTGTGGTCTCCCTTTATATAAAATGGAATGTAGAATGATGTTCTGTGCTGCTTTTAACTTGTCACTGGGGGCTGTTATTTTGCGTATTTTACCGCTCTTCTTTTTTATCCCAAACGTGTAATAATTAGCTTCAATTGGATTCTTTATTTCTTTTAGGTTCTCCTGACCTAATAGTTTTTTAATATTATTCATTTACCCTCTTAAAAAATATTTTTAAATATGGTTTTTGCCGCTTCAAATTTTTCATTACTTATGTCTTTGAGATGGACTACCTCATTAGAAAACTGCTCTAGGGATTTAGTAGTTCCGTACCCTCTATCCATTAAAATAGACGTTACCTTGACATTATTCTCATCTCTCCAACTTAAAAAACTTTTTAAGAAAGCATCAGTAACCCCGGAACATCCGTCAGTTAGCATTATTACATCTGCTTTAAAAAATTCAGGTTCCTTGTCGATCTCTATTCGAGACCGTTTTAATGGTACTTCAAAATTTGTTCCCGCACTTTCAAAGTATTCAGCCATTTCTATAACCTGTTCTACCTTAAAAGGCTTCTTAGGGCTAAAGTAATGTGTCACTAATTCTGATGGATGCGAGGCGTCAGAGAAATGTATCCCTAGAAAGGCTCTCTTCTGCCTCCTTGATATTTCTAAAAGACTTAGGGCAACCGCTTTCGTAAAGATTTCATTTTCTCCCTGCATACTTCCTGAGGAGTCCATTAAAACTAAGATGGGTCCCATCCCTTTTTTAGACTTAGTCCCGTAATTGTGTTGCATTAACCTTCTCTCGGAGTATTTCTTTAAAAATACTTGACGATACGTACTGTGGTTAAACCCTACTAATTCTGAGGGAAGCACTCTGGGGAGATCATTACCTATTGTTACATCTCTTAATGTTTCTTTGGCTTTACGGGAGTTTTCCCTCTCTCCCTTTAGATAGATCTCTTTTAATCGGCCAGCTAATAAAGATATTTCTCTAAGCTTAGGATTTTTGCTGATCTTGTTTATTAGACCTAGCTTTTCTTCATAGGGCATTTTCTGGTAAGAACCGTCATTTCCCAATCCCCAGTTCTTGATATTATCTCCAAGCTCCCGCTGCTGTCCAGCCAAAACATTTAGTGACCTAATTAGTTTTGATCTAACCTTATCTTTGAAAAGCTGATCTATTTTGTCTTTTGCTTTCTCCATAGCATCTTTTACCTCGTCCAGGGTATGTTCTTTCCCAGGCCCTAGTTTTTTAGAGGCCTCCTCAATTACAGATTCCATAGCTTGCATAATTTGGTTGTATTCTGTAATGATGTCGTCCAGATCCTTTAAAAGGTCCTCAATAAAAACCTCAGTACCTGTTATGGATGCTATCTTATCATTTCTGGAGAAGTTTCTTATTTCTTTGAAACGTGAAGATTTTGTAAAAGCCTCTAAAACTCTGTAATTCAGCTGATGAGATGATTTCATTAACTGTGGTTTTACAAGCTGGGGATAATGCCGGTATAGGGCTGTATAAACATCGCAGATTAAATCCCTCACCGGCGGGTATTTATCCTTATATTTTTGGACAATTTTCTTTAATCGCGAGCTTTTTTTAAATAATGTTTTATCGAAATTTTCTTTATCTATAGTAGTTGTATGAAAACAATTCTCGTACAGCTCTAACTCCTCTGATAGGGAGGTGTTGTTCTTTCCTAAATATTTCATAAATTTAAAGGGGCTCCTTAAGGGCCCCATATTATAGATTAAACTTGCATATCATGGATGCCGTGTCCTTCGCTAAAAATGCGTTTGACCCAGCCGTCAATAGTATTTATCTTTTTGTCTATTGTTTTTGTACTTTTACCGTCTGAAACTATTCCGTCTTTTATCTCGTCTAACCTGTCACGGACATCTACTAAGTCTTGAATGAAGTGCACATAATTACCCTCTGAGGTACCGTGCTCATTAAAAGCTTTCTTGTATTTGTCCATAACGTTCGTGGCTTTAGAAAACTCTTCGATAATTTTCTCAGCCTCTGAAGATATGTTAGCATAAACCTTTGCACTTATTAAAGGAATATCGTCATCATTTCTCCATAAGACGTTTACTAGGGTTTCCAAATCGTCTATCTCTGCTTCTTTTCTACCCTCTAGTAAAGCATTCGCTTGTACTATTTTCATGCTTTGATTAGCCATTCTAGGTGAAATTTCTAGTCCTTCAGATCGTAAAGCATTTTTGATTTTAACAAATGCTTTTAAAACACTTAAAGGAACTGTTACCTCACTTCGCAGCTTTTGTAGGGTGTGAACCTCGTCCAAAGTTATAGATGCTTCTTTTACACGAGTTCCCTCTAAAGAGTTTTGCATCATCTTTACAAGATTCGCGTCTTCTTGAATCGTATCTACTTTAAACTTTAAAATAAATCTGTCCAATGCGGCATCTAAATGATCATTAGCTTCCGGAAGTTCATTAGAAGCACCGGCTAATAAGATGGTAGGTACTTTGATTTGTTTACCGTGATTATGAAATACCCGCTCATTCATTACAGATAACAAAGAGTTAATAACCCCATTGTTACATTTCCAAATTTCATCTAAAAATACAACGTGAGCCTCGCTCAGCATTCCCTCGGTATGTCTCTCAAACTTGCCCTCCTGTAAACTAGTTAAAGAGTATGTACCAAAAAGTTCGTCAGGTGTGGTAAATTTACCAACCAACCATTCAAAATAGTCTGATTCAACAATTCTTTTTGAAAAATCTTTTATGAGCAGACTTTTACCTACTCCGGGATCACCTAGTAATAGAACATTAGTGTTAGCTATTATAGCTAAACTAAGACCGCGTATTTCTTCGGTGCGTTCTACGTGAAATAAATTTAACTCGTTTTCTATGTCTCTCATTTTTTGGGCTTCGCTTTGCCCTGTAAGAGTTTTTGTCATTTATTTTCAATTGTTTAGTTGTCTTTTGTTTCCTCGCCACTATCAACTGCTGCTTCGTATAAGCAACAAAAGGCATCCAGTAATGTTATCATTACTGTTGTCATGGAATTAAAAGACTGTGTTTAAGTTAAAAAATTAATGTATAAAAAAGGACCCGACCCGGATCCTTAAAATACCTTAGGTCATAGATAGTATGCCCTAACCGGGCCTACCTATAATTCCTTTCGTCAGGTTTCGTCACGGCTCAGTCGCCGTCGATGCCGGCGCCACTAGGACGCTCATAGGCTGTATAGCCTGTAGGCACGAAACCCTCCGTATGGTTAAGAGTGTTAGCATATAAATTTGAGCGTTCTTAATCGCTCATCATTCTTATACCCAAAAATGTTGACTTTCTGAACCCTCCTGCTTATCTTTTATTAGTCAATAATGATTTAAAAACAACCAATGTCAGATACAAATTTCTTAGACCACAAAGTACAAAATCAGCAGATACAAAAATCTCTGCAAGATTCCATAACGAACATGTTTCCTGTAGAACAAGATGGAAAAAAGTTAATATTATCCAATTTACAAATTGAAGATACCTTGGGAGAAACAGATTTCCCAGGCCAGAAAGAAACTAGGCTAAATAGAGGTAGCTGAGAAGTCCCTATTAAGGCTGATTTAGCTATAGTAGATTCCAGCTCTGGAAGAACTATATCTAGTAAAACTAATGCCAAAATTGGCGCTATACCAAAGCTCACCAATAGATTTAGCGCAATTGTAGGGGGAAATGAATATCAAGTTTTTAACCAGATAAGAAGGAAGAGTGGTGTTTATTCTCGTAAGAAAAAGAATGGGCAGTTAGAGAGTGAGTTTAACTTAGAGAAGGGTGCAAACTTTTCTTTGGAGCTAGACCCACAGAAGCAAATATTTTATTTAATTTTGAGAAGTGGAACTCGTAAATACCGTTTGTATACTCTGCTTAGCCATTTGGGTATGATGGACTCAAAAATGAAAAATGCTTGAGGAGAAAATCTTTTTGAAACAAATAAAAGTGGTTTTGAGCGAACAGAGCAGAGTGAGATTGTTGATTTATATAAAAAGTTAATTGACAAGAATAATGTACCTCAGACTCTTTCTAAAGTAAGCGCCGGGCTTAGAAAATATTTTGAAGAGACGGCAATGAACCCAGAGGTAAATAAAATCACTTTAGGATCCGGGCATAAAGTCGTTTCTCCAGAGGCTCTTATCGATGCCTCAATTAGGCTTCTTAATATTAACAAGGGGACAGAAAAGCCTGATGAGAGAGACTCTCTTATTTTCAAAAATATTTACGCACCAGATGACCTTTTAAAAGAATATTTTAATGCGCATGGTAAGACTATACAAAGAAAGCTACAAAACTCTTTAAGAAATAGAGACCAGGTTGGAGAAGTAGTTGCTTCAAACGTTTTTACAAAACCTTTGAGAAACTTTTTTACTACAAGTGATCTATCCTCTACACCGCCACAAACAAACCCTGTGGCTATGCTTACTAACGCACGTAAAACTACATCTATGGGAGAGGGTGGTATTCGAAACATGCACTCTATTACTATGGAGACTCGTGATGTTCAGCCATCCCATTTTGGGTTTTTAGATTCCCTTTCGACACCAGAATCTCTGAAAGTAGGGGTATCTGTGGGTCTAGGTAGTGAAGTTCATAAGAAAGGTAATGAAATGGTCACTCCGGTGGTTATGCCAGACGGTAAAATTGAAGACAAGAGCCCTATGGATTTTTATAACTCTACTGTTGGGTTTCCAGATCAATTTACTATGAAGAATGGGAAGCCTAAAGCTCTTTTCAAAAAGGTTAAGGCTATGAAAAATCACAAGCCTGCCGAAGTTAAACCTAGTGAGGTTGATTTTTATCTAAGATCTCCTCAAAGCATGTTTGACTTTGGTGCTAACCTAGTTCCTTTTTTATCCACTACTCAAGGTAACCGGGCCTCTACTGCCGGACGAATGATTACACAGGCCTTGCCTCTGGATAATCCGGAAGCCCCTCTGACTACTGTCAACCGAGACGGAGAAAGTACCTATGAAGATTTTATGGGAACTATTTTATTACCTACTCTTTCAAAAGAGAGTGGAAAAGATAATGTTGGTGGTACTGTAGATAAAATAACAGATGAATATATTCATATAAAAGGTGATGATGGCGAAGATTATAAAGTAGGTCTTTATAAAGATTTCCCTCTTAACCAAGACGGTTTTTTAAACACCTCCCCTATTGTAAAAGAAGGCGACAAAGTTAAACCAAAAGACTTATTAGCTAAAAGTAATTTTACAGATGATAAAGGAAGACTTGCTTTAGGTAAAAACCTGACAGTGGCTTACATTTCGTACAAAGGTAATTCTTTTGAAGATGGTGCTACTATAACTGAAAGTGCTGCCAAAAAACTTTCTCACTCCTCTATAGATAGGATCAATGTGTTCTTTACACCGAAGCTATCTGTGTTTGACAAAAAAAGATTCAGAGCCTTATTCCCTGAGGAGCTCCCTCCAAGTAATTCAGATAAATTAGATGAACAGGGACTACCTAAGCCTGGTGAGAAATTTCAAAAAGGAGAAACTTTAGCAGCCTTTTTGGTTAAAAAAGAAGTAGATGACTTAGATGCTTCTTTAAAAAAGTTAAATAAAGCTATTTACACTCCTTACTCTAAGAACGTAACCGTCTGGGATGAGGAAGATGTAGGGGAAGTTGTTGAGGTTAGAAAAACTGGAAGAAACATTGACATCTATGTTAAAAGTGTTCACCCTTTCAAAGGAGGAGATAAACTATGCGTAGATGAAGAAACGGAATTTCTAACTGATAAAGGGTGGAAATCTATTTTAGAGTTAAAGGGTTCTGAAAAATTCTGTACCCTAAATCCAAATGGAGAATTAATAGA
>Ga0136558_1000216_pt1 | contig 34857 bp, 26 predicted proteins | sample AntRauTorckE6833_FD_101391 | JGI IMG/M metagenome (GOLD analysis project Ga0136558, IMG submission 101391) | Saline lake microbial communities from Rauer Islands, Antarctica - Metagenome Torckler E6 #833 | ecosystem: Environmental > Aquatic > Non-marine Saline and Alkaline > Saline | place...
AATACCATCGCTTTCTCACGATTTTGAAGCTGCGAGCGCTCCTGCTGGCATTCCGCAACCACACGTTCAGTTCTGCCATCCGAAAGCTCTCCTTCCCAGATAAGACGTACTGCTGTTTCTACTTTGTTTACGTTCTGACCACCTGCTCCACTGGAGTGAAAGCGCTGAAGCTCTACTTCACCTTCGTTTATATTCACTTCTATGGTATCATCAATGAGAGGTGCCACAAAAACAGAACAAAATGAAGTATGGCGACGTGCATTACTATCGAAAGGTGAAACCCGTACAAGCCTGTGAACGCCACTTTCAGCTTTCAAAAAACCATAGGCGTTATCGCCCTGAACTTCGATAGTGGCACTTTTCAAACCGGCCACATCGCCAGTTTGATAATCGATTACTGAAATTTTGAACCCTGCTTTCTCTGCCCATCGCGTGTACATGCGATAAAGCATTTGAGCCCAATCCTGACTTTCAGTTCCTCCTGCTCCCGGGTTGAAGTTGACAATGGCATCACGGTGATCATCGGGTCCGCTGAGCATGTTGCGGAGTTCCATCTCTTCCAAAGATTTCTCAAGCTTTTTATACTCAGCATCAAGGTCGTTTTCTACCTCCTCTCCCATTTCCTGAAACTCAAGAAATACATTTATACTTTCCCTGAGATCATTGAGATTATCCCAACCTTCAACAAGGCTTTTCTCATGATCAAGCTCTTTCATAATGGACTGAGCTTTGGCAGGATCATTCCAAAAATTAGGGTCCTGCGTTTGTTCGGTAAGTTCTATTATTCGGACTTTGCGTTTATCGTAGTCAAAGGTACCTCCTGAGCGCGTCTATTCGCTCATAGAGTTCATTCAAGTGATCTGTATTAATTGCCATCTGTAGTTTTAAATCTATTATTTACCGCTGCGAGTCAACAATGCACCTAAAACCAAACCTACTCCAAATGCTACTGCGAGCCCTTGTTCGGGATGTGCTCTTACATATCTTCGGGCATTACGATACTCATGCTTGAGTTCACGCTCTAAACCATCTCTTTCATATTTCAGACGATCGAGCAGAACATCATAAGTCTCTTCAGCTTTATTCTGTAAAGCTTCAGTAGTATCATAAATAGTTTCTTCGATATCTTTTGTTGTATTTGATTTTTTCTTTGAAGCAGCCATAAGTTCTCCTGTTTAGTTATTTAGAAAATACAAATTCGCGTGTTAAATATTGAGTTGTTTTACCCATTTATTAACACAATTATAGCAAAAAAATGTTCCCCCTTTTTTACCGAGAGCAGAACAGCTTATTCTGCCACCAACTGATCTTTATACTGCAACTCATACAGTTTTTTGTAGAGTCCGTTCTCCTGGAGAATAAGTTCCTGATGGCTGCCTGATTCTCTGATCTCTCCTTTGTGCATTACAAGGATGGTATTAGCATGCTGAATGGTTGAGAGGCGGTGAGCTACAACGATCGATGTCCTCCCCTCCATCATAAGTCGGCTTGATTCGGTTACCAGTGCCTCTGTTTCTGAATCAACACTGGACGTGGCTTCATCTAAGATCAATATTTCAGGATCATACACCAACGCACGTACAAAACAAATGAGCTGGCGCTGCCCCATTGAAAGTGAAGCACCTCTTTCCTGCAGTATATAATCATAGCCTTCCGGAAGTTTTTCGATAAAACGGTGAGCTTCAACTTTATGAGCTGCTTCTATCACCTGCTTTCTGGTGATATCGGGATGACCCAAAGTGATATTATCCAATATAGATCCCGAGAAAAGTGCATTATCCTGGAGCACCAATCCAAAGTGAGAGCGAAGGTCAAACAAAGAAAGTTCTCGTATATCTACCCCGTCGATCTTTATGCTTCCTTTCTCGATATCATAAAACCGCATCAATAAATTAATGATCGTGGTTTTTCCAGCTCCCGTGGCACCAACTATGGCAATAGCCTCTCCCGATTCTGCCTTAAAAGAAACATCCTTGAGAATATATTCTTCATCTTCATTGTACTTAAACCAAACATTTTCAAATTCGATCTTTCCTTGGGGATTCTCAATAGTTTTGGGGTTGTCGACATCCACTACCTTTGTGTCAGTATCTAACACTCCAAAAATCCGCTCTGAAGAGGCCAATGCTGACTGAAGCGTGTTGAATTTTTCAGACAATCCCTGAATGGGTCGGAAAAACTGGCGAGCATATTGAATGAACGCCAGCAAAACACCAAAGGTAACACCATCCATAAGCGCTCTTGCGCCTCCATACCAAACGATGAGTGCCATAGCCAGACTCGCAGTTACCTCAACAATAGGCCAAAAAATAGCAAAGTAGAAAATCGTTTCAATGTAGGCATCTCGGTGACCGGCATTGATCTTCTCAAATTTCTCTTGCTGTTTTTTCTCCCGGTTGAAAAGCTGTACTACGTCCATCCCGTTAATGTGTTCCTGCACAAAGGAATTGAGTTGGGCGATCTTGTCACGAACTTCCAGGAAAGTAACTCGAACTTTTGATTTGAACCAAAAAGTAGCATAAAACAGGATCGGGAGCACCACAAGTGTGACAACACTCAACTCCCAATTCATGCTGAACATGAAATAGAGAATAAATATAATGCGGAACATATCACCTATAATGGCAACTACGCCATCAGATAACAGTTCACTAAGCGCTTCTATATCACTGGTAGTTCTGGTGATCAGTCTCCCGATCGGGTTCTTGTCAAAAAACTGAACATTCAGTGTCTGTATTTTTTTGAATACAGCATTCCTTAGTGAATAAAGCGCATTTTGTCCAAACCATCGGGTTATATAGGTATTAAATACCAACAAGATGAACTCCCCTAAAAGTGCACCTCCCAGCAAGGTTATGATCCACCAAAGCCCCTCAAAGTCATCAGCAGCGATATATTCATCTACTGCAATTTGGGTAAGCTTAGGACGTATCGTACCTAAATAGGAAGCCGCCAGGGTTAATCCGATGGCTAACAAAACAAACCATCGGTAAGGTTTTAGAAAAAAATAAAGCCGCCGAATGAGTGTGGTATCGACGGCTTTTGAATCCGGTTTTTTACTCACTTAATAATTTGGTTAGAATCTGTCAAAATCATCATATGAAGATCTTGGAGTTATCTTGCGAGGTGAACTTGAGTCAGAATTATCGTCTTTTTTATCTTTTATATTTGAGCTGTAGGTACTACTGCCATAAGTTTTGCGCTTGTAGTTACTGCTTTTCCCACGACTGCCGGAACGATCTGAACTGCTACTTTTTCTCTCCCGGGAGCTGCTGCTGCTTTTTCCCCGGCTTGAGCTACTGCCACTCTTACGGCTTCTGAAGTTCTTCTTCCCGCCACTCTTATGGTTTTTTTTGCCTTTATAATTACTTCCACCGGATTTTTTATCCAGTTCTGTAATTTCAACTTTTGGTGTAATAATACCTCGCTCATGCATCGGATCGGTAAAGATCGGACGGAGTTCATTGGCAAGCCATGCCGGATAGAATCCTTCGCGAGCTTCTTTCAGAAGGTCATGTGGATTGGTGTAGCGCGCAGAAAAGTGCCCGATCACCAATAATTTTGTTTGAGCTTCTGTAGCCACACGTGCTGCATCGGCAGTAGAAGAATGACCTGTTTCTCCGGCCTTATCATCGAGCTCTTTTCCAAAGGTTGCCTCGTGATACAGTATGTTCGTATTCATGGCCAATTTGACCGCATTGGGAGTGTATTCAGTGTCTGTAACATACGCAAAGCTATCTCCCGGACGTGGATGCCCAACAATATCGGCGGACTTCACCACTGAACCATCTTCTAGTGTAACATCATTGCCGGATTTCAGCTCTTTGAATTGAGCGTCTTTAGATATCCCCATTTTCTCTGCTTTATCAGCATCGACTTTACCGGGCTTATCTTTTTCCTGGAAACGATATCCTACACAAAATTTCGTGTGTTTAAGCGGACGGGCTTCTATGTAATAATCATCGGTATCATGGACGACATCAGACTCAATATCATCTGCGATTTCATGAAAGGTGATCTCGTAGTTTGCGTCTATGCTGGCAAACTTTAAATTCCACTCCACATATTCTTTAATTCCTTTCGGACCGGTTATATGTAAAGGTTTTTCTCTGCGTTGAAGCTGAAGTGTGGCTAATAATCCCAATAAGCCGGAGTAATGATCTACATCAAAATGTGAAATAAATATCGCTTCAATTTTGGATCTCTTGATCCCGGCTTGCAACATGCGCATTTGAGCATTTTCACCGCAGTCAAAAAGAAATACGCTTCCTTCTCTCCATAACGCAACTGAGGGTAAATGCCGTACTGCTGTTGGAGTTGCCGATGCTACACCTAATGGTACTACTATCATTGTTCTATCTCCCGTAATGTATGTTTATTTTGGGGCATTGCTTTCATACAAGTGGCCCCGATTTTTATATTTCTGCCAATTCTTGTTCTAACATCTGTTTGTTGTACATCGCAGTATACCTGCCATTTTTTGCTAACAGGGCTTCATGTGTACCTGTTTCTACTATGTGTCCTTCTTCTATGTAATAAATTTTGTCCGCATCTTTGATAGTAGAAATACGATGACTGATCATTATGGTTGTCCTTCCGCTAAGCTCTTGTCTTAGATGTTTAAGTATCGCGTCTTCTGTTTTTGTATCAACTGCACTTAAAGAGTCATCAAATATTAAGATCCTGGGGTCTTTGATCAGGGCTCTTGCAATTGCTGTCCTTTGTTTTTGCCCTCCTGATAAGGTAATACCCCGTTCTCCAAGTATAGTCTTAAATTTTTTCTCAAAATCCAAAATATTCTCTTTAACCTGAGCCTTCTCAGCTGCCTCTTCAATCAGTTCTTCAGAAGCACCTTCAACACCAAAAGCAATGTTATCACCAATGGTGTCTGAAAATAAGAAGGTTTCCTGAGGGACAAAACCAATTGTATCTCTTATTCTTGAAAGTGACCAATTTTTCAAGTTTTTACCATCCAGCAATACTGATCCCTTCACAGGATCAAATAATCTTGGGATCAATTGTACCAATGTAGATTTCCCGGAGCCTGTTCTACCTACAATAGCAATATTTTCTCCCGGCTTAATTTCGAAGGAGACGTCTTTCAGTACCATCTCATCTGTTCCCGGATATTTGAATCCTACATTCCTGAATTCAAGATGCCCTTCAACTTCCTCATCAATTTTGTCTTCAGAATCCTTTATTTCTATCGGTTCATTCATCAGCTCTTCAATGCGATTCCAAGATGCAAGTGAACGTTGAAAGCGATTGGTAGTATAACCCAAAGCGGCTACCGGCCAGGTCAAATAGGCCACATAGATCAGAAATTCTGCAATATTACCTACAGTTATAACACCTTCAATAACCATTTCACCCCCTTTCCAAACCACAATTAAAAGCGAAAGCCCGATAAGGAAGTTCAGGGCCGGGTGAAACAAGGATTCGATCATATCAAGACGGAGTTTCTTCTTTCGGTAGTCTTCACTCTCATTCTCAAAAAGCTGTTGCTCATGATCTATGCGGTTGTAAGCTTTGATCAACCGTATTGCTGAAAAGGTCTCCTTTGCCCTTCCAGCCATTGAGGAATACTGCTCTTGAATAATGGTAGAATGTCTGTGAATAAATCCGGTGATCCAATACGCAAAAAAGGAAATAAAAGGCAACGGGATCAGAGCCCAAAGTGTAAGCTCAGGATTCACCATAAACATCATGGTAAGTACAAAACCTGCACGTGTTACCGTGTTGATGCTATACATGATCACAGGCCCGTAATAGTCACGAACCTTTCCAACGTCCTCGGTAGCACGGACATAGGTTTCACCTGATGAATTTTCAGCAAAATAGCGCTGTGGTAAATTCATTAGTTTTTTTACGATATCATTTCTGATATCAAACTCTACTTTGCGGGATGTTACTATAAGCGTCTGCCGGGTTGCAAAAAGTAAAATACCATACAGAACCACCGTCCCGATCAATATCAGTGAGTTGGTAGCCAGAATTCTGGAAGCTTCGGTAGAGAAAAGGGTTTCGACAATACTTGATGGGACTTCAAATCCGGCTTCACCGAGCTCCTCCACTTCATCCATTGTGCGCCTGATCAGCACGGGAATCCAAACCAGGAAGAAATTTGATGCCGTCAAAAAGAGGGCACCGAGTATCATGGTTCCTTTGTACTTTTTGAGATATTTATTGAGTTCTTTTAGAGCGCCCAAACCTGATCCGGTTAGTTGGCTTAACGTTTTTCTTTTTTAATCTGCGAATTGCTCAACCCAGTGTTTCCCGAGCTTCAATCCGGAAAGGTACGCCGATTCAACGGTGTCACCATTCATATAACCACCAACCAAAGCAAGCGGTGTGTCGTTTCCTTTTATTTCCATAAAATCATGTGGAAGCGGATTTTGAACTCTGCTGTATCTCCAGAAGTGAAGCTGATTCCATTCGGCAAGGGCAGCCCATCCCCCAAGAATAACTGAAAGCCTATCAATAATGAGCTCTTCAATCTTTTCTCGATCTGTGTTGATATGCTTTTTAGCAAATTCAGAAGTAGTGTGAACAACGAGAGTTTTTTGACCACCCTCTCTTTTTGTTGATTCGTTCGAAATCCATTGTATGATATCATCTTCGCATTCCAGTGCATTCCAATCCGGTATTTGAACACCACTATAACCGGCCAAAAGTGTAAACTGAGATTCATACTCAACTTCATCAATTTCCCTGATCAGCTTCAGCGTTTCGATCTCATCGATAGTTGTGTTGATTATGGCATAAGCCTGACGGGCAGGTGCAGAAATGATCACGGCATCAGCACTTTCTGTCAATGCTGTGGGGAAATTAAGCATCCAGCTTTTCTTTTTCCGGCGATTTTCTCCTATGTGAGTCAGTCCACCTACTTTCTCATTAAGACGAATATCAAGATTACGTCCCAGATGTTTCCCGATAGAATTCATTCCTTTTTTTGCAAAATAGTAAGTTGAGTCCGGAGTAAATTCAGAGATATCACCTTTTTTATCACGGCGGGCAAACGTTCCATCCCATGTTGCTAAAACTCCTTTTGCAGTAAGTTCGCTTACAACTTCTTTGAATTCATCTGATTTTGCAGTGAAGTAAGAAACTCCGTGATCGAGTTTAAGTTTATTGTCCTTGCCTGCGTATCGCGTAGCAAGTCGGCCACCCAATCCTCCGCTTTTTTCAAAAACTACAACTTCATGCCCTGCTTTTGCCAGCTCTCTTCCTGCTGCCAAACCTGAAATTCCTGCTCCAATTACTGCGATCTTCATATTCTTCTTAGTTTTGCCAAACATTAAATTACCTGGCGGTTATCCTTAATCAATTTCAAATAATGTAACTCTGGTTTCAACGGCTTCTTTATCCAGTAAAGCCGGCCAGTAGGCCACGACATCGCTTGCTTTTGGACGGCCTCCTGCAAAACCGGTTACTCCACTTGGTCCTGTTAAGATAAGCGGAGCAATTTCCATCCCAAAGCGGTTTAAATCACTTTTATTCTGGCCGGATACTGCAACACGCATTTGAATTTCATCGAACTCAGTTTCTAATGCTTCTTGCGTTACGGGTTCTTCTGAATTCCCGTTATATCCTATATACTCTTTATGGAACTCATCGAATTTCAGACCAAGAGCTTCTGCTCTCTTTTCTAAGATCTCAGCTCCTTTTACAGCTTTCTTGAGTGCATCTGGCCAACTATATACAAGAGTGGCTGCCAACTTGTAGCCATCATTATAGCTTGCTGAAACTTTATAGGTTGGAGTGTATGGGTGCCCTTTGATCCCTGTAACTTTCACCTTATTCTTTTCAGTTTCCTCAACCTGTATGGAAGTGAAATCAGCAATAACATCAGGAGTAATGTAATCAGCCGGGTCTCCGATTTCGTACAATAATTGCTCTTTTACAGTCATTGCACTTACCAAGCCACCGGTACCCTCGTGTTTTGTAACAAAGAACTCGCCATCTGGATAGGCCTGCACGATCGGAAATCCGATATCAACAAAATCCTCTACTTTTTCCCAGTCAGTAAAATTCCCTCCGGATGACTGTGCACCGCATTCCAAAATATGGCCTGCAATAGTACCGACAGCCATTTTATCAAAATCATCGTACTCCCATCCAAATTCATGGATCATTGGGGCAAGTGTTAAGCCGGTATCAGTAACTCGTCCGGTAATAATCACATCAGCTCCTAATTCAAGGGCTTCTACTATAGGCCGGCATCCAAAATATACATTAGCACTTAGCAGTTGATCTTTAATTTCTGAAACTGGCCGACCATCTTCCATATTCTTGAGTTCATGGCCGCCTGCTGTAAGCTCATCGATCTGATCCAGAATATCATCACCATCAACAACGGCAACCTTCAATCCTGTATATCCTTTTTCTTTAGCTACTTTCAGGATCTCATCTTTACAGGCATTTGGGTTTACCCCACCTGCATTACTGATCACTTTGATGCCATCATTTTTAATTTCCGGCAATACCTGTTCTACCACATTCACAAAATCACGTGCGTATCCCCAATCTGGATTTCGCATCCGTTGTTTCTGCATAATGGACATTGTGACTTCTGCCAGATAATCCATCACCAAGTAATCGATCTTCCCTTTTTTGGCCTGATTGACAGGTGCGCTGGGCAGATCACCCCAAAAACCCTGACCGGATGCAATACGAATATACTCTTTCATAAAAAACTGATTGTTTTGTACAACTGAAATTCGGGCTGAATATCGGGATATTTTCAATGCATGTGAAATAAAAAACCCTGCTTTTATCAAAAAGCAGGGTTTGATGTATTAGGTTAGTTTAGTCTTGGAAGGACTAATATATTTTAAAACCTACTAAAACAGATAATCAATTGAACCGCATAACAATGTGGTTTTTATAAAGAGCCCTTCAGTCATTTGGCCGGATGAGTTTTTTATTTATCCCTTTTGCTATAGCCTCGGATCGGGTATGCACTTCCAGTTTTTGGTAAATATTGCGAATATGATGACGAACTCCATCTACCGAGAGAAATATTTCTTTCCCAATGGCTGCGTAAGAGCGCCCTGTGGCAAGCTGTTTTAAGATCTGTGTTTCCCGCTCAGTGAGTTCCTCCTCTAGGTCTGCAGCTTGCTGAAAAGTAGAAATTATTTTGCGAGCAATGTTTGGCGTTATGGGAGAACCACCTTCATGAGCATCCCTAATAGCGCCTACCATTTCATCGGGAGTAACCTTTTTCATCAAATAACCTACAGCTCCTGCTTTCAAAGCATCAAATATATGATCATCATCGTCATGGATGGTTGCCATGATAATATGTACATCGGGATGATGTTGACGCATGTATGTCACGCCCTCAATTCCTGACATGCCCGGTAAGCCAATATCCATGATCACGAGATCTACTTTGTTGATCTCATCTGATTCAAATGCTTCTTCACAAGATCCAAAACTACCAACTACAGTAAGATCACCCTCATGCTCAATAAAGGTCTCCCATCCTTCTCTCATGTACTCGTTGTCTTCTACTATCCCGACTTTTATCACGATCAGATTCTTATTGATTACTAATTTTGTTTACTGAAATTAACAGCTTACATCCTAAATAGCACTGCATAACAATGTGGTTTTTATCAGGTCGAAACTGTAAGTATCCACCTCGTTCCAAAGCCTTCAGATGTTTTAAGCGTGATCTCGCCATCGATCAGACCGGCTCTTTTTTGGATATTTACCAAACCGTTCCCTTTTCTAACCTGATCCACATCCATTCCAATTCCATCATCCTGAACAACCAGTTTTAACATTCCATTTTCATACTTAAAAATTACATCCAGTTGTTTAGCTTCGGAATGGCGAACGGCATTCGTCACCATTTCTTTGAAGATCAGCCACAAATGTTGTCTAAACTGCATGTCCAATTTTCCGGGGATGAATTCATCAATTTTAAGGCTGTATTTTATTTCTTTGCTTTCTAACAGATCGGAGGCAAACCTTCGGCATTTAGATAGGAATGCGCGCCAGTCATCGTGCTCCGGATTGATAGCCCAGACTATATCCGTGATCTTTTCTTTGGCGTCACCCGCACTATTTGCGATCAGCTTCACAAACCGGTCTTTGTCTTTCTTGACCTTATCACTCTGAATGGCTTCTGCAAAATAACTGATACTGCTCAGCGTGGCGCTGACCTCGTCATGTAGGTCGCTGGCTATATTATTCCGAATGCGTTCTACCCTAAGTAATTGATTTACCCTGATCTTGTAGGCACTGTATAATATTCCTGAAATAGATAAAGTATATAAAAGATACGCCCACCAGGTTCGGTACCACGGCGGTAAAATACTGAATGGAATGGATGCCGTACTTCCTTCCACATCATATACATTCTTACTGCGAACCAGAAAGGAGTATTCACCTTCCGGAATGTTAGTGTAGTCTTTTTGGGTCTCAGAATTCCACAAACTCCATTTTTCATCAAAGCCCTCAAGTTTAACCTGGTACTGATTGCGTTCAGGGTTTATGTAACTTGCAGCAGCAAAAGTAAACCGCAATTCATTTTCTGAATAGGGTAATATTATTTCTTTGTGAGGCTCATTGAACCCACCGTATATCAGAGAATCACTTTTTGCATAAATACCTGTAATATTGGTATGATATTCCCCTGCACTTTTCTCATGACCATCATGTACAACAAAGACCTTACTTTCTCCCCCAAACCATATTTTATCAATTCCACAGTTTATAGTATAAACTCCTTCATCGTATGCAATGTTATTGTATAATGAAGTTTGAATTAAATTCCCTTCCCCGGTAAATTTTAAAATTTTGCGGTTTGCTCTAAACCAGTAACTATCAAGGCATTTTTTAAAATTAAGTACCTGACTATCGTTAATGTTTTGATTTTCAAAGAAATTACTTTTTTGAAATGAATTTGATGTTGAAGAATATTCATACAAACCATTTTGCTGAGTCCCCATAAATAATCGGGTACCTAATACACCTAAATATTCTGTAGTGACACCCTCATCAGCTAATATTTCGGGCTGAACTGATAACAAATCAGTGTTTTCAAAAATAGCAATTTCTCCGGATTCAAAGGCAACAAATAATTTTTCGTCATGATATTCCCCAAGCCCGGATAACAATTCCTGCCCGGTATACACCAATGATCTTTCTAGTTCGGAGTTTGTAATGTTATAATTTTCAATGCTGGACCTGCCTATCCCAAAGAAAGAATCATTTGAAGCTGATATCAGAGACAGGTAATGACTATCATTTATTTTCTGAGCTGAATTATTGTATACTCTAAACAAGCCCTGCGATGATGCACCATAAACTTCATTACCTATTTTAATGGCATCGTAAAAATGATCCGGAGCGCCGCTGATCTTATAAATTTTCTCACTCAGTTGTTTCTGTTTTAAAAAAGCACCCTGATTGGTAATAATGATCAAGTTGTCTTCCTCTTCCACGATTTCAAGAACATATCCTGAAAGGCCGGAACGTTCATCATAGACATTCATTTCAGGATCTGTATCGAAGACAGAAATTCCATCATCAAGAGCCACCCAAAGCAATTTTTGGTGATCCAGATAAAGTCCATAAATAAAATTATTATTTAGGCCTTCCTCTGTTGTTATTGTTTCTAGAATCTCTCCTTTTCTGTTGAGGATCAACAGACCACCTGATAATGTACCAACGGCGATACGCTCATTCTCAAGCCATAGCATTCGGTAGCCTAAATGTTCCGCCAGATAGACATTTACATTATCTCCAAAATTTCTGAAAGTATTACCATTAAAAATTTTAAATCCATTATTTCTCGAGTAGATCAACAGATCATCTTCATAGGGTAAGATCCCATATATCCTGTCTGAAGAATATCTTTCGGTATTAAGAATAGGTACAAACTTATTGTTTACAATTTCTGCTAAACCTACTCCCTCAAGGTTTACATAAATTTTGTCATTGATCTCATAGCTGTTAAAAATTGATAGTTCATGGGTTAAAACATCTACGCTATTTGTATTTTCATCGTACACAAATAATGCCTCAATGCTTCTGAAAAAAACTTTGTCATTTAAATAATGGGTTTGTCGTACTCCAGTAAAAACCCTATGGTCAGATGGTATTTTATCCAACAAACTCTCAAAGTCAATTCTATTTAGACTGTCCTCACTAACAAACCCTATCTCTCCGTCTCCACCTGCGTAAATTTTTCCATCCGGAGATTTGTCCATTGAAAAAACAACTTGTCCTTTGGGAACGTGTGTATAAGACCAATTTACTCCATCAAACATATTGATAGCATTACTGTTGCCAACCAGTACTTTATTATCATCAGTTTGTTGGAATTCCCAGTTCTGTCTGGAATTTTGAAAATCTTCAAGGGTATAATTTTGAATAAGTCTCAAATTTTGAGACTGAGCTAAAACCTCTGTCATACAAAACATTAAGAATACAGTAGATAAAAAGATCTTTGGCAAATAGTTCATAAAAAAGCAGGTTTAATCCTGCTCTAAAGTATTTTTAGTACAGATTAAATTAGTCAGGATGTTGTATCCTGGGATCAAGATGGGTCTTGTCACTATTAAAGGGTAATTTTTCAACAAAATGGAGATCCACCTCTATCTTTCCCGCTTTTAATCTTCTTACTTCAACATGATGGGGTTTGATATCATGAGGAAGTTTTACTTTCAGTCCCTCAACGTCTGAGTTATTATTTGGCACCTCTCTTGACCTAATTATGAGATGAAAATTTTCTTTACCTCTAACATCAACTATTTCACGATTATCATTTGCTTCCAGTTCAGCTTCATCATTTTTAAATGCTCCTCTGGTTCTTTTATCATGTTTTATGAAAACCTCAATAGTATTTTGCCCATTAGCTAATTTTTCCAAGTCGTTATATAAAATATCTTTTGATGTTTTCTTATTCATTTCTATTGAATTAATTAAAAATTAAGAACAGGGTAAAAAAATTTAAACCTAAAAAACTACATATGCATGCTGTATTTAGCTTTACTAAATACAGAATAAACGCTAAAATGTTGAATAATAAAAAAGCCTGACTTTTCACAGACAGGCTTTTGCAGTTCTTTAGGTTAGTTAAAATATTGGTAAAGAGTAGTACCCCGAAAACCCAAACCCTTAAAATCAACTGTAACAATAATCGGAAAGATATCTATGGCATGCACTACATAGTTATGCGGTTTTTTAAAAAATATTGGCTTCAAATCAACTTTTCCCGTAGTGCTTTCGCCACTGCTTCACTTTTGTTACTCACTTCAAGCTTGTTGTAAATATTACGGATATGGTACCTAACACCATCTACTGATAAAAACACTTCTTTTGATATCCCTTTATACGAATTCCCTTCGGCCAGCAGTTTGAGAACCTGCGTTTCTGTATCCGTAAGATCTATCATTGAATCTTTTGACTGTTGAAAGGAAGAGATCACTTTACGGGCGATGTTAGGACTCATCGGCGAACCGCCATGATGAGCTGAATGAACCGCTTCAATAAGTTCGTCAGGCGTTACCTTTTTCGATAAGTATCCAATAGCCCCGTTTTTCAAAGCTTTAAAGATCCGTTCGTCATCATCATGAATAGTAACCATTAGAACAGCTACTTCACGTTTCTTCTCCCTGATTATTCTCACTCCATCAGTACCAAGCATCCCCGGAAGCTGTATATCCAGTAAGATCACATCAGATTTTGGGATCAAATTACCTACAAAGGCATCTTCACAGCTTTCGTATTCGGCAAGTACTTTGAGATCTGGTTCCATGCTAAGAACGGTGCTCCAGCCCTCTCTCATGTACTTATTGTCTTCAATTATTAAAATATTGATCATTATTTTCAGGCTTTAGTACCTAAGTAACTAAATAATTCGCTCAAAGTAACCACCCAATCGGGCAGTATTTAATTAAATGGATATCTCTGTGCAGCAAGGAAGCAAATTATTGGCATAACAATCAGCTGTGAATACTTAAATACCATTCAGATTTCGGCCTTCACCAAGTAATACCCTCTTATTACCTAATTAGTTAGACTAACATCATTTTGAAAAACTTAATATCCATTTTGCACCTGTTTCAGCGGTGGTTTCCAATTTAAGCTTGGCCCCGATCAATACCGCTCTTTGCCGAATGTTCTTTAACCCATTCCTATTACTCTCCCTTTCAACATCTATACCAATTCCATTGTCTGCAACTTCTAGATGTATTTTCCCATCAATTTCCTTAAATGAGATAAATGCCTTTGTTGCTTCTGAGTGAGTTACCAGATTATTGACCATTTCTTTAAAGATTAGCCAGAGGTTTTGTCTCAGCTCAAGCTCAACCGGCATTTTAAAGGTCTCACTTATTTCGATCTCATATTCAATATCTTTACTGTCAAAAGCATCTGCAGCAAATCGTTTACACTTTTTTAGGAATACAGACCAGTCATCTTTAGATGGATCAATTGCCCAAATAATATCATTGATCTTTTCCTTTGCCTCAGTTGCACTTTCATCTATCATATTCAAAAATTTCTGAGGCCCTTCCTTATATATTCGGTCTTTTTGTACTGCCTTGCTGAAAAAACTTATACTGCTCAGAGTTCCGCTTAGGTCATCGTGCAGGTCCATCGCAATGCGGGTTCTGGTTTTCTCTTCCCGTAATAAATAATAAAGGCGGTATCGATAAAAAACATATCCAACGATAAGAATCAGCATAGAAACGACTAATATTACCCGGGTTTTTACATTCTCAAGCTCTGAGTTGATATTCAAAAGTTGCGCTTCTTTATTTTCAAGCTGATATCTGACGCTCTGCATCTCAAGCTTTCGCTCGTTAGCAAGCTCATTTTGCTCCCGATCTAACTCCCGTTGTAATCGTTGATTCTCTAACGCTTTATCTAACTGTCCCATTTGTTCATATGCTTCTGCTCTAACAGAATAAATATCACCCAACAATGCTTTTGAATTACTTTCTTCAGCTAACCTGATGGCTTCGCTTGCATGGAATAAAGCTGACTCAAAATCATTTTTAGAAAAATCTAAATCAGTAAAAAACCTGCTTTTTGTAATTTGTTCCTGTGGCCTAATAAATCTTATCTCAGGACTATTCAACATCCGGGCAACAGAATCTGCCTTCTCAATCATGCCTATTTCAACATACATATTTCCAAGCTGCACCAGATTTGAGTTGCCAATATTAGGAATTCGATACTGACTGGTTATGGAAGTAGCTTCTTCAAGAAGGGAAAGGGAACGGGTGCTTTCCCCTTTTTCTCTATATAATTTACTCAAATTACCTCTTACAATAGCCTGAATCGGCGGAGGAAGATTTTCATATTCTAAACAAATACTCAATAGTTCAATTCCTTTATCCACATCTCCCAACGCTGCAAAACTGGTGCTCAGTTTACTTAAGATATTGCACCGGTCTTGAGGAAAATCAGCAAGGCTCAAGAATTTCTCATACATATCAATAGCCAGATCATAAGCCCCTACATTAACATATAAGTTCCCAAGATTGCCGTAAAAGTAGCGTACCGGAAAGTCTATCTCTTCTTTTATATTTTCCTGATAAGAAATTGCATTAAAGTACAATGATTCAGCCTGCACATAGTCTTCTTGTAGCTGGTACTGAGTGGCCCTTAGATTTTCGACCGTAAGATAAGAATTGTGTTCATTCAGTTCCCGAAGCATTTCTGAAGCTCTGCTTCCGTAATGAATAGCTGAGTCAGGATTTAGCAATCGCCACGCATTGGCAGCTATAAACATAGAAAAAGCTTCTTTTTTCTGAGTACCAAGTCCCTCTATTTTTTTGATCTCCTCTGCAGCAGCAAGCATGGAATCGGGGGAATTTCGCAGATATCTGTTGCTCATTTCAACGTAGTACTGAAGCTTATCCTCAGCCGACTCCATTTGGGTGATCTCCTCCCTTATATCCTGCAAACTCATGGGTGGTAAAGCAGGCCTTTGTTGCGCCTGAACCAGAATATCACTCGTTAACCAACCGAAAAAAAATATTCCAAAAAGATAAGAATACCATTTACTGCCAACATTTACTGAGAACACATAGTTATTTATTGAAATAATAAACCGACCCAACTTTCCAAACATAAAAGTGACCTTCACTGCACTTTATTAATTATTCATTGCCTGCGCCTAAAATAATAAATAACCGATTGTTTTCAACCAGTTATTTTGTTTATGAAATTATGAACAAACTGTTACTTGATCAGCATCATCTTCCGTGTTTGCAAAAAATCTCCTTCCCGGATGCAGTAGATATATGTACCGGAGAATAGCGAGGCGCATAGTTTATTAGAGTGGTTGGGTTAAAGGGGTTTGGTAGTTTTTATTCAATGAAAACTTCTTAGGGATAATATTAAGCCCTTCAATTGTATTTACTGCAACAGTAATAAAGGTATAGGCTTCCGACCATGACCTCTATTATTCAATTTTTCTCATTTTATATCGATTTTGACATGGTATTATTCAAAAAAAAAGCCCCATACAACTTAATGTACAGGGCTTCAACTTCTTATTCCTGACTAGGCTATATCAACCCGTCAACTATCGAACTCATTAACTACTCATTCACTGCATCCCTATCCAAAAATTCTTGATAGAGTTGGATATGACGACTGTCCATTGGAATCTTATATCCTTGAATAAATACATGCTCGATGTTAGTCATGGGCTCAAAGGGATCTCCGTCTGAGATAAACAAGTTAGCCTGTTTGCCTGCTTCCAGGGAGCCGATCTTATCAGCCACACCAAAGATCTCGGCAGGATTGATAGTCACCGCTCTAAGGGCTTCTTCAGTTCCCATTCCATAGGCAGCGGCGTAACCAGCTTCAAATGCAGTGTTACGGGAATTTTCGGTGTCATTAGACACAATAGCTACTTTAACGCCTGCTTCGGCCATAAGACCCGGGTTTTGGTATGGGCGCTGATAGTTGTCATAATCACGGCTTGGAGTATAAAGCGTGGTAGTTAAAACCGGAACACCGGCTTCTGCTATTTCATCAGCTAAGCGCCAGCCTTCGCTCACCCCTTCCAGGATAAAACTCATGTCATCATTATCTTTGATCCACTCAAGAGCATCAAGAATTTCCTGCTTGTCATCAGCAGATATCACTACCGGTACTTCACCGGCTAATACTTCTCGCATAGCTTCCATTCTTGGATCGTGGTCGGGCTTGGTCTTTCCTGATGGATCAGCTTCATAAGCTTTCATCATGCGATCATAAAAACGAGCTTTATCAAGGAAATCATTGATCTCTTTGAGATTTTCTTCATACTGTTTCTTGATCTCTTCCTCACTGCGGTTATCCCACCATCCGCCGCCGCCGGATGAAGGTAAATTCATAACCAATGCACCGCTTTTCTTCACGGCCATGGAATCAGGAGAATATCCCCAAAGATCCATAACAGAAGCTTTACCGGAAATGCTACCGGAGCTTGGGTGAGATAGTACGGTTGTAACACCGCTAACTCGTGTCACAGGTACCGAAGCACTGTGCGGATTAAAGGCTGTAAATGCATACATATGCGGGTTGAATTGTCCCAGTTCTGAATTATCTACGGTAACGGGAACGGCTGAGATCTCAACGAGTCCCAGTCCGGACCAACCATCAATAAATCCAGGATATACATGTTTTCCTGAGGCGTCAATGCGGGTGTATTCATTCGTGATACGGGCATTCTCACCTACAAAGGTGATCTCACCTCCATCAATCAAGATGATACCACCTTCAATGGTTCCGTTCGTTACTGTGTGAAGGGTAGCTCCCGTAATGGCAATTTTGCCGTATTCGGGTTTATCGGTAATCTGCGCTTCGACTGTGGCCGTTAAACCAAACAGCAGAGTAACAAGTACAGCAAATATATTGAGTTTCTTCATGTTTCTGTCTCCTGTTTAGTTATGGTTATGGGCTGATTGCTCGGCTAACAAAATGAAAGCATCCTGCAGGCAGGCGTCAGTTTCTCTGCGAGTAGTGATCTCGCGGAAGTTGGAAGCATCATCAAAATCTGCTCCCGGATTGATCTGAATTCGCATATCATCGGGATCATTTTCGCGGTCGAAGTATTTAACTCCGTCTACAAAGGTCATTTCAGCTTTGCTGTAAATGCTTAACGGATGTCTGCTCCAGATAGCCAGATCACCGTGTTTACCTTCTTCAATACTTCCAACACGATCATCAATACCCAACTGTATAGCAGGGTGAAGGGTGATCATCTTAATAGCATCGTTAACAGAAGTATCACCATAACGAACCACCTTGGCTGCCTCGTGATTCAGTGTACGAAGCAACTGGTCATTATCACTGTTGATGGAGTTAATAACACCGTTGGCATTCAATATAGAAGCGTTAAAAGCGGTTGAGTAGTACACTTCAAACTTATATGCCCACCAATCAGAAAATACAGAGGTCATTGCTCCGTGTTTAGCTAATTCAGGAGCTACTTTGAATGCTTCGTTAGCATGCTGAAAAGTGTAATTCTCAATTCCATAATCGTTGAATACACGTACCAGCATAAGGATCTCATCGGCACGATAAGAATGACAGTGAACATAGATCTCTCCTTCAATGATGTCGTTCAGAACTTCATATCTCAGATTTTCAGCTACCGGTACCGGGGGAGTTCCTCTACCACGCCGGTCATAGTTTGCTTTGGCTTCCAGGTAAGCTTCTCTTTTACGTTTGTAATCTAGGGCTTCGTCGAAATGACCTCGAATCACTTGCTCAACTCCCATTCTCGTTCTGGGCTGTACGCCGTTGCCCTGTCCGTGAACACGGGTTGGGTTTTCACCCAAGGCAAACTTGATGGTTCTTTTGGCATCTTTAAATTTCATCCCTTCCTGAGTGGTGCCGTAACGAAGCTTAAGTGTTTCACCCTGACCTCCAATTACATTGGCTGAACCATGCATCAGGTGAATGGCAGTTGCTCCACCGGCCAAAGCATGATAAATACCCACTTCATTGGGATCTACGGATTCTTCCATAGTTACCTCAGCGGTAACCGGATTTCGTCCTTCATTAATATCAACTCCGTTTAGGTGAGAGTGAGCATCAATGATACCAGGCATTACAAATTTACCGGTAGCATCCACTGTTTCTACACCTCTTGGTGCCCTGAGATCTTTGCCGATCTCACGGATAACTCCGTCTTCGATCAGAACATCTGTTTCTTCCAGATCACCGTTTGTTACAGTGATCACCGTTGCATTTTGAATAAGAACCGAGCCTTTATCCTGCGCTTGTGCAGTAAATCCAAAAGCTGCGATCATACAAAGTGTTAAAAGTTTCTTCATTTTCTTAATTCCCCTTAAATTCATGAATAGTGCCGTTCGAAATGCTGTGAAGCACTTTCGCTTTATCTTCGGTCATGGCTTTGTCAAATACCGAGAAGCTGGCATTTTTACCTTGTTGCAGACTGCCATGTGTCCGGTTTAACCCAAGGATATTGGCGGTGTTGATGCTCATCAAAGCAACCAGATCATTTTCAGTCAGTCCGCCTTCATCCAGTAAAACCTCTACTTTCTTGGTCATGTCCTTCAGATCAAGTCCGGCAGACGAGAATCCAACAGAAACACCGGCATCCATCAGCTTTTTGATGTTGCTTACTTCGGCCTTCCAGGCATCCAGTTGCTTCTCACGATACATCTGTTCTTCTTCAGAGATCTCCTCTTCTTCCGAATCTTCCCCTTCAGCATCTTCTTCTTCAGTATCTTCTTCTTTTTTCTTCATCTCCGCATACCATTCCGGAGCGTCGGTGAAATCAATTCCTGCAAGTACGGGAATGTTTCTTTGGTTCAGTTCGTCAGCTTTGGCATAGGCTTCTTTTCCTGAGACGATCACTACATCAAAACCAAATTGATCCTGAAGCTTAAGGATTCGTTCAATATGCTCTTTAGTATCAACTTCAAAAAAGAATGGCGCTGAGTTATTTACCAACGGGAACATTGCTTCAAGCACTCTATCTCTGTCAGGAGCCGGCATCTCCGGATTCTGCTCATAATATTTCATGTGCTGCTGAAGTGCCGTGGCATCAAACATCAGTTGTCTGAATTGTGCCATCACTCCCATTTGTGTAGAAGGATATGCACCGCTGCCCCATCCGCCGGGAGCTTCTTCAAATGACCCGGCTAAGCCCATGGTTCCTTTTATCAGCTCTACATCAGCATGATCAGCTGAAAGGTAAAAGGCTTCAACTTGCCCCGGAAGCATAAACCCATTTGGATACAATGCGGCAGAAGTGAATCCTGCCTTCATTGCTGCTTCAAAGTTATTGTCTTCCGTTAATAGCTCAGATGGCTTTCGTTCAGGCTGAATTCCGGCACGGTGGTACGGCGGATTTCCGGGATCTTCTAACCTTGGAAGATCTTGCGTGCGAGGCAGTGCAGGGCTTCCCAAAGTCGAAAGTCCATCAATAAAGCCCGGATACACATGAAGGCTATCACCGCCGTCAATTTCAAAGGCATCGAATGGTATACTTACATTAGTTCCAATGGCTTCAATAACCCCGTTTCGCCACACAATTGTGGCAGACCCGGTAGTTGAGCCATCTGCGTTATGGATCGTTACATTTTTTAGCGCATTAGCGGGTGTAGTTTGGGCGAAAATACCCTGAAAACCTGATCCCACAAATAGAAGCGCCAGCAATAGTATAAATTTTCTCATTAGCTGATGTTCTGATTAAAGTTAATATCCTTAAGAAGAACAGCATTAATTTACTCTTAATAAAGGCGGGGATATCTAAAATTTGTAAATCTTACTCAGGAAATGTAAAATGAAAATATAAGATCAAAGGGTTAGACCAGAATTCGAAGGCATAAAATCCATATTCGGATCTTTTAATCTAGTTATAGATACCAAACAGAGTGCTAACTTAAGAATTTACTGCCAGTAAATAGGACGAAATTAGAGTGCTTATTCCACAAAAATATCTGAGTCGCTAATAATTTCCCAGTAATTTTCTTTACCGCTAAAACCAGAGCGTATTAAATCTCTCAATTCATCTCTTGTAATCGTAACCTTTGTAAATCCTCTATAATATCCATCTTCCTGTTTAGCTGAACGTTTTCCGGTTTCAGCAGCATCTTCAACAGCATCGTGTGCATTTCGGAGCGTGATAATGAAGTCAGCATTGGTAGAAATAGATGAACCGCTTTCTTCTAATTGCTCCCGAACAGACTCAAGTCTCTCGGCAATATGGTTTTCTAAATTTACTCTTGCCTGTAGTTCTGCATTAGCCATGGCGATCACGGAATCTGATGAAACCGCAGTTGCATATCCACTGAATGCAACGGAGTCTGATGAAAACCCTGAAGGCGCGTACCATTGGGGGTAGATTCCCTCTGACTCTTTTTCTACCCGATCAGCCACATCAGTAGTTGCACATCCCGCTAAACCCATCAATAAAATTGTACTGCACAATAAAGCCTTGTAAAAAATCGACATCTAATCTCTTTTTAATTCGATAAAACCACGAGCGCCTTCTTCGTTAATGATCTCCAGCGTCACCGCACCATCATCATTCAAATTACGACGCATAAGTTCTTCCAATCCGGAGAGATCTTCAACCTTTTCTTCATCTATTTTTAAGATCTGCTGATCTGCTCTCAATCCACGGTTCCAGGCTTCCGAATATCGGTACACATGCTCAACGTACAGGTCATATTTGTCAGCATCTTCGGGGGTTGCTAAAGCCATTACTCTGAATCCGAGTTCAAACTCTTTGTACATAACCCCTTCATTATCTCCTTCCGGAATTTCTTCGGGCATAAAGGATTCTTCATTGGAAGTGATCTCCGGAATTGACTCTAGCTCTGTCATCTTTAGTTCAATATTCTTTTCAATGATATCTCCGTCTCGCAAAATACTTAACTGAACCCTCTCTCCCGGCCTTAAAACGGCTACTTGCTGTTGAAGTTGATTGGCCTCGTTCACTTCAATGCCATTAACTCTTAATACCACATCACCGGGGCGAATACCAGATTCAAAAGCAGCTCCATTTTCCGACACATTTAAGATCTCAACCCCGCGTACTGTTTCCATTCCTTTTTCCATAGCGCGATTATAATCTACACCGGCAATGGATACCCCCAACAAAGCTCTACGGACTTGCCCGTATTCAATAAGATCTTCAGCTACTTTTATGGCGAGATTACTTGGAACCGCAAATCCATACCCCTGATATGAACCGGTTTGAGAAGCTATGGCTGTGTTGATCCCAATTAACTGTCCGCTGGTATTAACCAATGCTCCCCCGCTATTGCCTCTGTTTATGGCTGCATCGGTTTGGATGAAACTTTCAATGCGCATTTGATCATTTATGATCTGTACGTCACGGCTTAGTGCGCTAACAATTCCAGCCGTTACGGTAGAGCGCAGCCTGAAAGGATTTCCAATTGCTAATACCCACTCACCCACGTCTACGGTTTCAGAATTGCCTACAGTAACTTTCGGGAAATTTTTGCCATTAATTTTAATTACAGCAAGGTCGGTGCTTGAATCTATACCCACTACTTTGGCAGGATATTCACGTTTGTCATTTAATACAACGGTAAGTCCATTTTCTACCGCTCCATCAATTACATGGTAATTTGTTAGTACGTAACCGTCGGATGTTATCAAAACACCGGATCCTACTGTACGTGCACGTCGTGGCATCAATTTATCCCATATGCTTTCATCATCTTCATCGAGATCTAGATTTTCTTCGGTGGGAACTGAGCCTTCAATTGGCACGATCGCTTCTATGTATACAACAGTTGGTGTGACTTCCTCAGCGATCTTTCTAAAAAGAAATCGGGCATCTGCACTTTCAAGAGCTTCATCTGAGATAAAGGGCTCTCCACTGCGGTTAATTTCTGTGGTTCGTACCTCAGACAGCGGCGCCAATTCTTCATTTATAGTATAGAGTGCGATCAACGTACCGGCCGTGATGCCGATCATGAGCAACAATAATCCTGTGAGTATGAGATCTTTTCTTTTCATTTAATAGTACCTACAACATCTGTTCAAAAATAGAATCTGACCTTCGTTCCTGATATCCTTCAATATGATATTTAAAATATACATCTAAATGGTGAACAAGTTGTTTGAGTTCTCCATTCTCCAAACCGGCTTTAAATATATTTTTACTTTTTCCGGACATTGCCAAAATAATAAATTGAGTTTGAGTGGAGGTTAGCTTGTAAGATAAATCCTCCTCCGGTTGTTCCGAGATATTACCCCCTGAAATGTTCAGGTACGCAAAATCAGGAATTTTTGTCAAAGCACTAACCAATCCAATACCACTGATCTCGGCCACTCTGATCTGAACATACGCAAATACGGACGGATAGGTTTCTTCCGCATCTCCCAGCCATTGAATAAAATTGAGGGCAAAGGTGAACATCGGCTCATTCTCCTCATGCTCGTGCAAAAGCTGACTCAATAACTCTAAGGTTGAATATAATATTGCGGCTCGTTCAAAGTCTTGCCGGAAACTGTTGGTGGAATAATAAATGGAAGCTTCTGTCAGCGTTTGTACGCCTCTCGATTGTTTGTAGTAGTACACAACATCCAATACTGCACCGATCTCTAAAATACCTGCCAGCTTATTTTTAGGCTTTTTTGCCCCTTTTGCTATCAAAGCGATCTTGCCATGTTCTTCAGACAATACGGTCAGGATCTTGCTTGATTCCTGATAATCAATAACTCGTAAAATGATAGCTTTGGTGTGGATGATCATAATAGTTGAACATATCTCTCAGGGTGGAGAAAAGAAACAGGTTAGCAGGTTTTAGTTTTGAGGGGTTAGGTGTTAGATGTGAGGTTTTAGGTTTTAGGGGTTTCTTTTACTCTTCGAGGAATTCTATTCTGAATTTGAAATAGATATCGAGTTTTTCTTTTAGCTCATTGAACAGTTCATATAATTCATTCAGTTCCTCCTCATCCGATTTTACGAGCCTGATGTACCCATTAGTGGTCATCAGATCGAGTGTAAACCATTCCTGATTCTTCATACCCGTGCTGTTCAGGGCTTTCCCGCTCTCATAGTTAGATAACAGGAATTCGTCTACGTCGCCAAAACTGATAGTCTGCAACCGAACCCGGAAATAGCTGAAAAAGCGATAGTGTTTGGTGATGGTATATTCATCCGTATTGAAGGTGAATTCATGCCGTGAAAAGATCTTGACCAATACCGCAAACGCAAAGATCAAAAAGAACATTGCGAACACGAATCCCAGCAAAAAGCTGAAGAAGAATAATATAAAGTCGATCAGTGTAAAGCTGGCCTCTACTCCGAGTAACAAAAGATTACGTTGTTTGTACAGATCGTAATTCAACAGAAGGAATTTAGTGTTATAGGAATATGATCCTGATACTACAAATAGAAAGGGCACATTACAATGCGCCCTTTTCTTAAGTTCTGTGATATTTAGAAACCTGATGTATCATGAACATTAAATCTTCAGCACCTTCTTTTCTCGCAACAGAAAAATCCTTAAAAGCATGGTAAAGATGACGTATTTCGAGCCTGATGGATCAATGTCATCATTAATAACAACCTGCCGTACTTTTTCTAATTCTCCGTGAATCATTTTTCGGACTTGTCGGAACATCCTGAGAATAGAAAAAATGGCATTCTTGCTATCAACAATGCCATTACAAAATTAGTATGCTTCATAATGTATGTTAATAATTTATTTACCATAGCCCCAGTGCTCTACTGCGGAATGTCCCTCAAGGCTATACCACGCATTTACTGAATTCGTTTGGGGCTAATCCTCTTCTTCTATTCATTCATCACAACTTTATATTTTCTTACTTGTGGGAATGGCTCACTTGCTACTGTATAAAGAAATCCTTCATGGTCTGTATGCATGATTTTGCCTATTGCTGGGTACACCCCATCCCCATCCTCAGAATACAATAATTCACCTTGATAAGAATATAAATCAACCGAATTTTTGTGGACAAAAGTAGGATAATTTCCATTATATATATCACGGGCAATCCTGTCCATATCATCTTCTATGTTATCGGTCCAGACAATCTGATTGATAAGGTATTTCTCATTTATTTTATGAAAACCAACTATATAACTCGATGCAGATACATGTGAGTTACCATTCCCGGCATTATAAACTCCCGGCCGTTTAAATTTTGGAAATTCTCGTCTCACCTCTTTTACTAATCTTCCTTTAATGTCAAAATAAGACAGTTTGTAAGACAAATAACTTGAAACTACTATAAAATTATCTACAATTGTGGTCCGATTTTGGATATTAGGGCTGTCAGGAATAGGAACTTCAGGTTCTTCAGAAAAAGTAAATTCTGAAGTAATACTGAAGTTATTCTTAATGTCTAAAATCAAAATTTTGGCTTCATTATTTTTATAAAAAGGTGCTTTCAAGACCAGGTAATTATTTTCTATTGTACCTACAATCATGTAGTCATACTTTAGGTCAAACTGACTTAAATCGATACTCTTTATATAGTTTCCAAGCTTGTCAAAAACATCTATTCTAGTACCGCGTACATTGGAAACATATACCAAGTCGGATACAGCCATGCTATATGCATTCTCAAGATCTCCCGGTCCTCTCCCTCTTTGATCTCTTTGCCATAAAAGTTCACCCTTTGGAGATATTTTTACTAGCATTGGGACATCGATATCCAATGCATACACATTTCCTTCATCATCGGTATCTAATCCCCAAATGGATCTGTGTGAAGAGAATAGTACACCCTCAGCATTCGCATCATCAATATCTTCCCCAAAAACCTGAACTAAACTATATGTGATGGGTTTTGTTTTTAGATCTTGCCAAGCACCTTTTTCAGGGTTATTTATTGTTATGAGTTCTTGCCCTAGACTAATACTATAATTAAATATTAGAAAAGAAATATTCAATATGACCAAAGTCAGTATTCTGACCATTGCTAATTATTAGTTTGTTTGCTCTTACCCTCGTTCTAGTGCACCGTCACGGAATGACAAATCTATGTTCTGCCTCATACTACTAAATTCGTTTGCATCCGGCAACTGCAATCTTTCATTCTTCATATCAACAATTAAAATGTTGATTTATACTTTGAAGAGAAATAGAAAGGGCACATTACAATGCGCCCTTTTCTTTAATTCTGTGATATGTAGAAGTCAACTTATGTCTGCATCACCCCGGTTTTGAATTCTTCGATCTCAGGATTCAGATTGGCACAATCAATGGCTTTTGAGATCCGCTCACGGGTTTCGATCGGATTGATAATGCCATCAACCCAAAGCCGTGAGGCAGCATACCGTACATCGGTTTGACGATCATAGCGATCACTGATCTCTTTCATGATCCTCTCCTGATCTTCCTCGCTTACTTCTTTTCCTTTTTTCTTCATGGAAGCGACCTGTATCTGCATCAATGTTTTGGAAGCAGAAGCTCCTCCCATTACGGCGATCTTGGCTGTGGGCCATGCGTACATAAATCGGGGATCATACGCCCTACCGCACATGGCGTAATTTCCGGCTCCGTAGCTGTTGCCCACTACAATAGTGATCTTCGGCACGGTGCTGTTGCTCATGGCATTCACCATTTTTGCTCCATCTTTGATGATGCCACCGTGTTCACTTCGCTTGCCGATCATAAATCCGGTTACATCCTGGAAAAAGATCAGCGGTATTTTCTTTTGATTGCAGTTCATGATGAACCGGGCTGCTTTATCGGCACTGTCTGAGTAGATCACTCCGCCGATCTGCATTTCGCCCTGCTTGGTTCGATTAACCGTACGCTGGTTGGCTACAATACCAACACTCCATCCATCAATTCGTGCATAGCCGGTGATCAGAGTCTGCCCATAGCCTTTTTTGAATTCCGTAAAACTATCTTCATCGATAATGCACTCCAGCAGATCATTCATGTCATAAGGACTGTTACGAGTCTCCGGGAGGATCTCAAAAACATCGCTTGCGGGTCGTTTCGGCTCTTTGGCTTCTTTGCGGTTGAAGCCTGCGGTATCAAAAGGACCTAATTTATCTACCAGATCCCGGATAGTAGCAAGGCATTCTTCATCGTCTTCCATTTTATAATCTGTGACTCCGGAAATTTCGGTATGCGTTGTAGCACCGCCGAGGGTTTCATTATCCACATCCTCCCCGATCGCTGCCTTTACGAGATAACTTCCTGCCAGGAACACGCTTCCGGTTCCATCTACGATCAAAGCCTCATCACTCATAATGGGCAAATAAGCTCCACCGGCTACACAACTTCCCATTATGGCAGCAATTTGCGGAATTCCTTTGGCTGAGATAACGGCATTATTTCTGAACATGCGTCCAAAATGATCTTTATCCGGAAAGATCTCGTCCTGCATGGGCAGATAAACTCCCGCCGAGTCTACCAGATAGATCAGTGGAATGTGATTTTCAATGGCGATCTCCTGTGCACGAAGATTCTTCTTTGCCGTAATTGGGAACCAGGCTCCTGCTTTAACGGTAGCATCATTGGCCACGATCATACATTTGCGTCCGCTTACTTCTCCAATACCGGTGATCACTCCACCTGAAGGGCATCCTCCCTCTTCTTCATACATTTCATATCCGGCCCAAAGTCCGAGTTCGTAGAATCGGGAGTCTTTATCAGTAAGCTGTTCTATACGCTCACGGGCAGTAAGCTTTCCTTTGCCGTGCTCTTTATCAATGCGTTTTTGTCCGCCTCCCAGCTTTATTTCTCCTTCTATTTCTCCAAATTGCTCAATTAATTGATGTAACCAATGCTTGGTAGCGCTTCCGGATGTGTTATTCATAAAACAGATTTTTTATCTTAATAATGTTAAGTGAAATGATGCGTTGAAAATAGAAATTATATTTAATGTGTAAACCCCGATATTGATTTAATTCATTCAAAAAATAAATTTCATGAGTAAGAAAATTTTATTCTTCCTTCTATTTACAGGAATTTCAGTCTCTGTTTTCGCCCAGCGGGTTTCTTATCCTCAACTGGTGAACCGCGCAGAGACTCCCACAATTTTTATCGATGATATTATCCTTCCCGGAGAAAACGGGAATACGACTCTCTCTTTCATCTTTCGTTTTAACAATGATTTTATCCCCTTTAAAAGAATTCCCGGTAACAATTCACTGAATGCACCGCCCAATGCTGAGTTTTTTTCTACCATGCGCCTTAATTCCGAAATTTTTGCGGGTGGTTTAAAACGTCGGCAGCAACCTTCTTCAAATTCTGTTGCTCGTGACGCCTGGCGAGATACCGTTTATACTTCAACTTTCGACGAGACCCAATCCAGAGATTTGTATGCCTCAGGCTCACTTAGTTTACAGCTTGCCCCGGGCACCTACAACTATATGTTGCAGCTTTCCATGATGCAGGAAGTTTCAGAGCGAAATACACAGCGCAGAAGTATTACCATTCCTGATCTGAATAAAAATAAGATGGGGGAAGTTTATTTGATCAAAAAAGTTGATGTTTCAGATTCCTCAGAGCCTGTTCTCATGCTGACCAACATGCAGAATAATGTATTATTCGGGGATGATTTCCATGCACTTATTCGAATTCCTGAGTTTGACTCATCGTTGAATTACACTCTCAAAATAAATAATGCAAATATCTCAAGAAACGACACCACCAGTGGAGATAACGTATTTTCCTATCAACTCACAGAAAATGATATCAACATAAATTCAACGATCACTCTAAATAAGCGGAAAGATCCGTCTCTGAATCTTATCAAGGGAGATCATTCCTTTACCTATGCATTGGTAAAGATCCCAGCAAGTAGATTTGATAATGCTTCCTATCTACTGACACTAACCAAAGAAGACGATACCAAGCCAATAGCCCGTTATCTATTTAAATCCTACTGGCCGGATATGCCCGCTAGTCTTTATAGCCTGGATGTCTCTATCAATATGCTTGAATATATCATAGCTGATGAGCAGCTGAACAGGATCAATAGTGGAAATGAAAAAGAGAGAGAACGTAAATTTCGGGAATTCTGGGAGAATAAGGACCCTACTCCCAATACGGTTTATAACGAATTGATGGCCGAATATTATCGTCGGATAGACTATGCATTTAAAGAGTTTGGCAGTGAACAAAATCCGTTGGGGCATAGAAGTGATCAGGGTGATGTCTATATTAAATTTGGCCCTCCGGATAACAAAGAACGCATATTCCCGCCCGGTGAAAATACCCGGGAGATCTGGAAATATCCAAACCGAACATTTGTATTTGAAGCTAGTAGCGGGTTCGGAGATTTTGTATTAGTAGGAACTCGTTAATGCTGTTTATTACCCTCAATAAGCTGTAGTTTCTGCCCGTAATGCTTAAACAGAAAAAACCTCACATAGCTATTTCAGTTGGTGATTTTAATGAGATCGGTCCTGAGATCATCTTAAAGAGTATGCTTGAAGTCGATCTGAATAGGTCTACCCCCGTTATATTATCTCCAAAAAAGGTGATAGAGCAGGCCGTTGATGTTATCTCTTCTGATTTTGATCTTCATTTCACCAGTAATTTTTCTGATGTGCGAGATGGAGTGATAAACATACTGGAGCTGAAAACAGATGAGCTAAAATTAACCCCTGGAATTCAGTCCGCGAATAGTGGTGAAGTAGCTATGCAAGCCATTGAAGGTTGTATTCAGCTTTGCTTAAAGGGGCAGGCAGATGCCATGGTAACGGCACCAATTTCAAAAGAAGCCGTGAATTTAGCAGGATATGAAATACCTGGCCATACGGAGTACCTGGCCGCTCAAACCAACACCGATTCTGTTTTGATGATGCTGGTTAGCGGAAATTTAAGAGTAGCTTTGGTTACTGCCCACTTGCCAATTTCAAAGGTAGCAGCTGCTATCACCAAAGATCTGATCAAAACGAAATTACAGATACTCGGTCAAAGCCTGAAAAATGATTTTGGGATCGACAAGCCCAGGATTGCCGTACTTGGTTTAAATCCACATGCCGGTGATGGCGGAGTTATAGGTATGGAAGAGATCGAAACTATCGCTCCTGTTATCAATGAGATCAAAGCCCAGTCAGAAGATTTCAGTCTACACGGCCCCTTCCCTGCAGATGGTTTTTTCGGACAGAAACTTCATACCAAACATGATGCGATTTTAGCTATGTACCATGATCAGGGCTTGGCTCCCTTCAAGCTTCTTTCTTTTGGAAGCGGTGTGAATTTTACTGCAGGACTTCCGATCATTCGAACTTCTCCGGATCACGGCACCGCCTTTGATATTGCGGGTAAAGGTATCGCCGATCCTTCCTCATTTAAACAAGCCTATAAACTGGCTGTAGAACTTGCAAACAAAAGAATTAGTGAAGACCGAACAAACTGAGATCTATTCTGTTTTAGCTCATTTGTATGACACACTTATGCAGGATGTGGATTACGAGATGTGGGCCGATTTTATTGATGAAGTTATTCAAACCCATCACTCAACGCCGATAGACATTATGGAGCTTGCTTGCGGCACCGGAGCTATTTCTCTATGTCTGGCAAGTTTTGATGAATATAATTTAACCGCTACCGATCAGTCAGCCGCCATGATCGAGAAAGCCCGGCAAAAAGCAGCCGAACAAGAATCTGATATACAATTTCATACCCTTGATTTCAGGGATATCAAGAGCTCCAAAAAATTTGATGTGATCTTTTCTGTTTTTGACAGCGTGAATTATCTTCACCATGAAGCTGATATCCTAAAAATGCTACGGGGTTGTGAGCAGATCTTAAAGCCCGGAGGTTTGCTAATTTATGACTTTTCAACCCCTCAAAATTCCCTGGAAGCAGTCGATTACCTAAACAATGAAGAAGGTAGTTTTGGCGCTTACCGATATTTCCGGGAAAGCCGTTATGAACCCGCAGAACAATTTCACTATAATGAATTTGAAATTGAAGAACTGGCAGAAGATGGTAAAACCGTGACCCGAAGCTTCAACGAAGTTCACAAACAACGTATTTACTCACTAAAGGAAATGTTATCAATTTTGGAACAAACGTCCTATCATCAGGTAGCCAAATATGAAGGTTTCGACTTGGTTGATGCAGACGAAAACAGCACTCGCGTAACAATGGTACTCAGATGTCAGAAACAGCAGTAATAGAGCTTAGAAATGTATCCTTACGGTTTGACAACACACAGGTGTTGGACGACGTGAATTTCAAACTTCACAATGGTGAATTCTCTTACCTGATCGGGCCTACCGGTGTGGGTAAAAGTTCATTCTTAAAACTGCTCTATCGTGATGTAGTACCTGATAGAGGCACCGTAAGAGTGACTGAATATCCCGTAAACAAGATCAGTGAACGGGAAGTACCTATGTTACGACGCAGACTGGGTATTGTTTTTCAGGATTTCCAGCTTCTTCAAGATAGGAATGTACATGATAATGTCGCCTTTGCCCTTCAGGTTACCGGGAAAAAACCAAAATTCATCAAACAACGGGTACTCGAAGTTTTAACCATGGTTGGCTTGAGTCATCGAAGGCGACATATGCCCAAAGACCTTTCAGGTGGAGAGCAACAGCGCGTTGTGATCGCCCGTGCATTAGCCAATGAACCCCGAATACTTCTGGCGGATGAGCCTACCGGTAATCTTGATCCCAAAGCTACTAAAGAGATCATGGACCTGTTGCGGAGTATTAACAACCGGGGAATGGCCGTGCTTATGGTAACACACGACTACGCAGTAGTTAAAAAGTATAAAGCAAGAACCGTCCGTATGGTTAAAGGGAAAACTCAGGATCTTGTTTGGAAGGGAGAAAAATTGGTCCCAATCAAGTCTTAGATAAAAACGGAAAATTGGCCACAGCATTAGTGCGTGATTAATTTTTCATTTTGAATTTTTAATTCGCTGTATTCATGCTTAAGCAACAAAAAATCACCGAACAAATTAGAGCTCATGCTCTAAAATTGGGTTTCGATGCCTGTGGTTTTGCAAAAGCACAATATCTTCCTGATGAAGCAAGGCGACTTGAGGAATGGTTGACTCAAGAGCGAAACGGCACCATGGGTTGGATGAATAATCATTTTGATAAACGGGTGGATCCAACTCTTTTGGTCCCCGGTTCAAAGACAGTTGTCTCAGTTTTAGCTAGTTATCATCACCCCAAACACTATGAACAGATAGGGGTTAAAAATAAGCCGCTGATCTCCAAATATGCACAAGGCCGTGATTACCATAAAGTGCTTAAGAAAAAACTCAGGAAACTTTTTGAGTTCACCGAAGAACTTTTGGGTGGACTTGAAGGACGCATATTCACAGATTCAGCCCCTGTTTTAGATAAAGCTTGGGCTCAGCGTTCGGGATTAGGGTGGATCGGGAAAAACTCAAATCTACTCAACAAGGATATTGGTTCTTTCTTTTTTATTGGCGAGATGATCATTGATGCAGAATTGAGTTATGACAGCCCCGTTACCGATCATTGTGGTACCTGCACTAATTGCATTGACGCCTGCCCTACTGATGCCATCTATGAGCCTTACCGTGTGGATGCAACAAAATGTATCTCTTATCTCACCATTGAATTAAAAGAAGAGATCGATAAAAAATATCAAACCAATATCGAGAACTGGATCTATGGGTGTGATATCTGTCAGGATGTATGCCCATGGAACAGTAAATCCGTGTTAGCACAGTTTGAGGACCTGCATCCCAGGGATTATGTAGCCGATCGAGATCTTGAATTCTGGAAGAACCTCACCCCCGAGCAATATGATGAAACATTCAGAGGTAGCGCCATCCGTCGTGCCAAATTTGACAAGTTTAAATCGAATGTATCAGTTGTTGCAAATAACCTTCAGAAACAATAAATCGTTTATAAAAATCTACAGCCCTTTGTTATTGTTAGTTACTAATACAGTATTCCTGAAGAGATTTACAGGTACAAAATCTCAGATAAATAAAAACAAAGATACTGACAGCAGATATATCCATATAGTTGCTTATGTAGGCAACTATACTTGATGAATTCATACCTTTGCCGTTAAAGATTAAATATCACATATTACCATTGAATAAATATGCGTGTTTCGTTTAATCGGCTTATTTATTAGAAATGTAATTGTAATTATTTTCGGGATTTCTAGAAAATGACTCTTGAAGTAACAAAAGTCGCACTTAATGCTTCCTAAGGAACTTTAAAGTGAGATTAGTAACAGCAAAAGGATGACCACATTTAAGTTCGAAAGGAGTCATATAAATTTTACTCTCTTTCCTTTTTAATTCCACATTTAAGATAACTTCAGCACCTAAATAATTACGTTATGGATGGCAACAGATGGGAACAAATTGAACAACTCATAGATCAAGCCATGGATCTCCCACCTGACGAAAGGTTAGATTTTCTAAAAAAAAACGCCACTGATAAAGAGCTTTTTACTGAAGCTTCAAAGCTTATGAGTTACATCGACCAGGCAGATGAAAAGCTTTTTATGGAGCCTGGCAGCCTTGATAAGATCGAATTCCTGCAAAACCTCTATGATGAAAGTCTTAATTCAGAAAAGAAGCTGATTGGTACTAAACTTGGTAATTTTGTAATAAAGGGTGTCTTAGGTCGTGGTGGAATGGCCACCGTTTTTAAAGGAGAGCGAAGTGATAAGACTATTAATCAATCAGTAGCTATTAAAATTTTGCATAGCAGCCTTCATTCACAGGAGAGCCTGATTCGGTTTCGGATGGAACAAGAAATTTTAGCTAATCTGAATCATCCCAACATAGCCCATTTTGTAGATGCCGGCGTAACAGAGGATGATAATCCCTATTTCATCATGGAGTACATTGACGGGGTTTCCCTGGAAGAATATTGTAAAGAAAAAGCCCCTTCAGAGCATGAAAAGCTGCAATTATTTAAACAATTATGTGGAGCTGTCAGTTACGCTCATCGGCACCTGGTTGTTCACCGAGACCTCAAACCCAATAATGTTTTTGTCAATAAAGAAGGGCAGGTCAAGGTTTTGGATTTCAGTATTGCAAAATTACTGGATCCGGATTTTTCTGATCGGACCATGGTTCAAACCCGGGCTGGCACCAAGCTTTTAAGTCCTACCTATTGTGCACCCGAGCAATTTCAAATGGACCCAATTACTACAGCCACTGACGTTTATACTCTGGGGTTGGTTCTTTATGAAGTTCTGACAGGAAAAAAAGCGGTTGAAGGTAGCAGTAAAACATTAAAAGAGGTCGAGAAGACCATCTGCAAAAGTGAATTTAAGGATACCTTAGCTTTTAATATTGACTCTGAGTTGAAGGCTATTATCCTAAAAGCTACCCGAAAAGAACCAGAATACAGGTATGAATCAGCTGGTCAATTTTTGGAAGATCTGAATCGATATGAAGACTCCCTCCCACTCATTGCTCAAAAAGATTCATTCAAATATCGAATATCAAAATTCTCGAAACGTCATTCAAAAGCTCTGGCAATAACTACATCGATATTTATTCTCTTTGTTTCTACCGGTTTCATTTATACTCAACAAATTGAACAAGAGAGAGATAAAGCAGCATTGGAGGCCGATAGAGCAAATAGAACAACCAATTTTTTAGTTTCAATTTTTAGATCTGCTTCCATAGAAAATTATTCAAAAAACCCCACGGCTGAAGAGCTTTTGGAAAATGGCAGTAAAACTGCTTTAGAGTCAACAAACCTTCCTGCCGAAACAAAAGAATACTTACTGAGGAAATTTGCAAGAATCTACTTTGAACTTGATTTATTTGACAAGGCGGATACATTAATAAGTAAATCACTTGATCTATGTGAACAAACACATAATAAAAACTCTAGCCTAATGGCTAATTGTTATTTTGAGTATGGAAGCATTCAAATGGGATTAAAAAACTATGATAAAGCCCAAAATTACTTAT
>Ga0136558_1000218_pt1 | contig 34812 bp, 46 predicted proteins | sample AntRauTorckE6833_FD_101391 | JGI IMG/M metagenome (GOLD analysis project Ga0136558, IMG submission 101391) | Saline lake microbial communities from Rauer Islands, Antarctica - Metagenome Torckler E6 #833 | ecosystem: Environmental > Aquatic > Non-marine Saline and Alkaline > Saline | place...
AAGCCCGCTACACGCGCTTCATCGCGTGAGAGAACTTGGTAGAACTGCTGCTCATCCGAGCCTTAGCGCTTTTGCCATAAATGACGGCGAACAGTTTATTGGCATGGCTTCGCGCAAGATTTTGCGCCCAAACCCCGATGTTCTAGGTACGCCAACTCTAAGTACGTACAGGACGGCTTTGGAAATAGCCTACTGGCATCGTGAGGCTAGAACAGTAGCGGCGGCTGTGCGAATTGGCACTCAAATTGTCGGACAATTGTTGGAGGTAAATGAGCTTGACGTGCGGGATCTAGACTTTGCGCCCTGGATGGTGACATTGCCGGATGATGGCGTTAAAGCTGCGGTTTGCGAGGCTGTTGGTTTCGAGCCAATTGGCCAAATGCAGAAGTATGACGTCGGTGATGGCGTTATTGAGCCGCGCCAGCTGTGGGCTCTCAAATAGTCTTTGCTGTCTTTTTTGTTGACATATTTGGCTTGGTCATGCACACTATAATCAAGAAGTAGTATAAGTTGGGCTGTGCTCGGTATTATCACAAAATCCGCACCAAACATTCCCGCTTAGTTTTCTTCGGCGCCAAAGAAAACGAAAACCAAGCAAATAATACTAGCGTAATTTATAAGTGGGAGTAGTATAGTCTATGGCAAATAGCGTAAGCGTAAAGAAGAAACTACAAAAACGAACATTTTTCAACGAAACAGAAAATATTTTAGATTTACCCAACCTGGTTGATCACCAAAATCGTTCATTCCAGTGGTTTGTCGAAGAAGGGCTGGGAGAGCTGTTGGCTGAGATTAGCCCGATTGACGATTATACTAATACGAAATTGTCATTAAGTTTTAAGGATTATCACTTCGAAGAGCCAAAATTAACTGAGGCTGAAGCCCGCGACAACAACATTAGTTTTGACGCACCATTAAAGGCAACGGTAGAGTTGACAAACAAAGTCACTGGAGAAGTTAAGGATCAGGAAATATATTTGGGTGATTACCCATGGATGACTGAACGGGGAACGTTTGTCATAAATGGTGCCGAGCGCGTAGTTGTTAGCCAGTTGATTCGTTCGGCAGGCGTGTTTTTTACAGCCGACGCTCGCGGTACTAGTAATCTATACGGCGCAAAAGTTATCCCGGGACGGGGTGCCTGGCTGGAGTTTGAGACAGCTGCTTCTGGTGCCTTGTACGTAAAAATTGATCGCAAACGTAAAATCCCGATTACCACTTTACTTCGAGCGCTTGGCATGAGTGACGCGGCCATGAAAGATGCTTTTAAACATGTTGATCAGGGTGAGCTGAACTATCTAGAAGCGACACTAGAGAAAGATACCGCGCGTGGGGCTAACGAGGCTTTGATAGGAGTTTACCGTCGTCTTAGACCCGGTGATTTGGCGACTGTCGACAACGCTCGTTCATTGCTTGAGAACATGTTCTATAATTTTAAGCGCTTTGACTTTAGTCGGGTTGGCCGCTACAAAATCAACAAACGTTTGAATCTGGACATACCAAACACCAAAGAAAATCGGATCATGCGGCTAGAAGATCTCGTGGCAATCATTGCCGAAATTATTCGCCTAAACAATACCCAGGAGCCAGCCGACGACATAGACAGTCTGGCTAATCGTCGGGTTAAATTGGTTGGAGAGTTGGTGCAACGCCAATTCCGAATTGGTTTGCTTAGGATGGAACGTAATACCAAAGATCGCATGAGTATGTCCGAAATCGAGACAGTGACACCAGGCCAGCTAATCAACGCGCGGCCAATTGTGGCTGCTGTGCGCGAGTTCTTTGCCAGCTCGCAATTGAGTCAGTTTATGGATCAAATTAACCCACTTAGCGAACTAGCTCACAAGCGTCGGCTTAGTTCCATGGGTCCGGGTGGTTTGTCTCGAGAACGCGCTGGGTTTGAGGTGCGCGATGCCCACGCTACGCACTATGGCCGTATTTGCGCGGTGGAGACACCGGAAGGCGCCAACATTGGTTTGGTGCTGAACCTTGCCAATTACGCACGCATCAATGACTATGGTTTTATCGAAACTCCTTACCGAAAAGTTATAAGCGCTGTTACCGCTAAGGATGCCGTTGGCCACATCGCCGCCGTGAATTTAGAAGACAAAAATGGCAAATTACTAGTCAAGAAAGATGCTAAAATTACTCCCGAGTTGGCTAAGAAACTTGCCGCCGAAAAATCCCGTGCTACATGGCCTGTCAAAGCTAAAGTGACTAACGAAATCATGTACTTAGGAGCCTCCGATGAAGAATCGGCGGTTATCGCTAGTGCTGGCGAACAGCTGGATGGCGACGGCTATTTCGTTAACGAGCGCGTTAGTGTGCGGCGAAGTCTGGTTTCTGGAGAAGTTGATGCAGATGATGTCACGCATATGGATGCTTCTCGTCGGCAGATTATTGGTAGTACCGCTGGCTTGATCCCGTTTATCGAGAAAAACTTTGTGTACCGTAGTCTTATGGGTAGTAACCAGCAGCGACAAGCCGTACCGCTAATCAATCCGGCCGCACCGTTAGTCGGTACCGGATTGGAAACAGTGGCAGCCCAAAACAGTGGGCAATTAATTGTCGCCGAAGAAGACGGAGAAGTGACTCGCGCAGATGCTGAAACGGTTATAGTTAAGTATAAGAGCGTTACAAAAACCTACAAGCCCCGTCATTACGTGCGAAGTAATGAAGGAACTAGTATTAATCAAAAAGTTATGGTTTCAAGCGGCGATAAGGTTAAGGCTGGCGATAGTTTGATTGCCGGTATGTCTATCGAGGACGGTGAGTTAGCTCTAGGCAAGGACTTGGTGACCGCATTTATGCCATGGGGTGGATACAACTTCGAAGACGCCATCATTATATCCCGTAAGTTGGTCGAAGATGACACGCTAACTTCTATTCATATCGTTGACTTTATGACTGAAGTTCGCGAAACCAAGCTTGGTCCAGAGATTGTCACTCGGGATATCCCAAATGTTAGCGAAGACGCACTGCGACATCTAGACGATGAAGGGATTGTGCGTATAGGGGCCGAAGTTCACCCAGGTGATATTTTGGTTGGCAAAATTACACCAAAAGGCGAGCAAGAGCTGTCCAGTGAAGAACGCTTATTGCGTGCAATCTTCGGCGAAAAGGCCAAAGAAGTGCGTGACACGTCGCAGCGCATGAGTAACGGCAAGCACGGTAAAGTCGTTGGAGTAAAAGTATTCAATCGTGCCAGTGGCCACGAGTTAAAAGCTGGCGTGATTATGCAAATTCAGGTCTTCGTGGCACAGATGCGTAAAATTGCCGTAGGCGATAAACTTGGTGGTCGGCACGGTAACAAGGGTGTTATTGCCCGCATCCTGTCAGTAGAAGATATGCCATTTACCGAGGATGGCACACCAGTAGATATTCTGCTTAATCCGCTCGGCGTTCCTTCTCGCATGAATATTGGGCAATTGTTCGAAACACACTTAGGTATGGCTGCCCGAGCATTGGGCATGAAAGTAGCAAGCCCGGCATTTAACGGGGTCTCGACCGAGCAGATCAAACTGCTTTTGAAAGAAGCCGGTCTGCCAGAAGATGGCAAGCAGCAACTCTACGATGGTCGTACTGGTGTGGCGTTTAGTGAACGCACGACTGTCGGAAGCATGTATATGATTAAACTCAATCACATGATCGCCGATAAGATTCATGCTCGTTCCACCGGTCCATACACTATGGTTACTCAGCAACCACTTGGCGGCAAAGCCCAAAACGGCGGCCAGCGGTTTGGCGAAATGGAAGTTTGGGCGCTTGAAGCCTACGGCGCCGCTAATATCTTGCAGGAAATGCTAACTATTAAGTCTGATGATGTCTACGGTCGTTCTAAAGCTTACGAATCGATCATCAAGGGAACCGAAATCGTTGGGCCGAAAGTGCCAGAGAGCTTCAACGTGCTCGTTAAGGAGTTACAGGGACTATGTCTAAAAGTTGACCTGATAACTAGCAGTTCTGTTATAGACGCCGAAGATGTGCTTTCAGCAAATATTAAGGAAGAAGCAGCTCACATAGCGGAGCTTGAGGTGCCAGCTCCGGAGGCGTCTGATATTGACGTTACCGAAGACGCGCTTGCCGATGAGTTCAGTGTTATGGGGCTAGACAATAGCGCTACACCGGCGCTGCCATCATCAGACGCAGATGACGATGATGATACGACGGCAGTTGTGATTGATCAAAATAACGACGAAGAGGAGACCGCCTAAAATGCGTAGATATTCCCACGGTACCGACATAGCCGATTTTGATGCCGTTCGGTTGGCAGTTGCCAGTTCGACTGATATCACTGATTGGAGTCATGGTGAAGTAACGAAGCCGGAAACAATCAATTACCGCACACAGAAGCCTGAGCGCGACGGACTCTTCTGCGAACGTATTTTCGGTCCGGTCAAAGACATAAATCCGCACGACGCAAAATATAAAGGCGTGCGTTCTCGGGAAGCTGCCGTTGACAAAAAGGGTGAACTTGTTACGCGATCTATTGTCCGTCGAGAACGTATGGGACACATTAGTTTGGCGGTTCCTGTGGCGCATATTTGGTTTTTGCGCGGCACTCCCAGCGCAGTTGGTCTGTTGCTCGGTTTGACGGTTAAGAATCTAGAACGTGTTGCGTATTTTGCCAGCTATATCATAAAGAGTGTTAAATCAGAATTACGCGATCAACTGCTTTTAGACAAGGAGGCAGAATTTGTTGCTGCGCAGACAGCTATCAAAGCGCGGTACGAGAAAGAGGCCGAAGCAGAAGACGCCAACGTTAAGGCATTGGCCGAGATGCAAACCAAAGAGCTGGAAGAATTGTCCGACGAGTTCGACCAAATAAAAGAACAGCTCAACAGTCTTGGAAAACTACATCTTATAAACGAAAGCGATTACCGCAATCTTCCTGACGAATTGCAAGCGCTTATTACCGTGGGCATGGGCGGTCAGGCGTTAAAAGAATTGCTGGACGAAATTGATCTTGCAAAGCTGATTGCTGATCTTACTGCCGAAGCTGAAGAAGCTAAAGGCCAGCGAAAGAAAAAACTCATGAAGCGATTACGCTTGCTAGAGAGTATGGAGCGTGCCGGAATTCACCCGGGCTCTATGTGTATATCGGTATTACCGGTTATTCCACCAGATCTTCGTCCAATGGTGCAACTGACTGGCGGACGGTTCGCGACATCTGATTTGAACGATTTGTATCGGCGGGTTATTAACCGTAATAACCGTTTGAAGAAGCTGATGGATTTGAACGCACCAGAAGTTATTCGCCGAAACGAGCAGCGCATGTTGCAGGAAGCCGTGGACGCCTTGATAGATAATAACAACGCTCGGTCTGGACGTGCCGTCGCTGCTACTGGCCAGAGACGCCGTTTGAAAAGCTTGAGCGATATGCTGAAAGGCAAGCAAGGTCGCTTTCGCCAGAACTTACTCGGAAAACGCGTTGATTACTCTGGTCGCTCGGTAATTGTTGCCGGACCGGAGCTGAAAATGCACCAGTGCGGTTTGCCGAAGATGATGGCTCTGGAGCTGTTCAAACCCTTTGTGATTGGGTATCTGATCACAAACGAATACGCCCACAATATTCGCTCGGCTACCCGCATGATTGAAACCGGAGAAACCTTCGTTTGGGATGGCTTGGACGAAGTAATTAAGGGCAAATATGTGCTTCTTAACCGTGCACCTTCGCTGCACCGCCTAAGTATTCAGGCGTTTCAGCCGGTATTGATTGAGGGCAAAGCTATTCAACTGCACCCGCTGGTTTGCAAAGGCTTCAACGCCGATTTTGACGGTGACCAAATGGCTGTTCACTTACCATTAAGCGCGGCAGCTCAGAACGAGGCACGTGACATAATGTCTGCTGCTAAAAACTTGTTGAAACCAGCCGACGGTTCACCAATTCTACATATTGAACAAGACATTGTTTTAGGTTGTTACTACCTAACTTATGAGCGGCAGACGGTTGGAAAGAAGCCGGATGTTAAATCTTTCTTGAATATATCTGAAGCGATCATGGCGTTAGACAGTGGCGTGTTGACGTTGCAGAGCCAGGTTCGTATTCCGTTCCGTGGCGAAATACGCGAGACAACTATTGGTCGCGTACTGTTCAACGAAATACTACCGGATGATTTTCCGTTTCAGGACGAACCAATGACAAAGAAAAAACTTACCGCAGTAATGGCGCTTGTCTATGAGATTCATGGTCGTGCGAAGACGGCAGAAATTGCCGACGAGTTAAAAGATATTGGTTTCGAATACGCAACAAAATCCGGGCTTTCGATGGGTATGGAAGATTTCCGTGACATGAAAAACCTCGATAAGCTAATTGGTGTCGGTGAAAAAAAGGCTACAGAGATAAGCGAACAATACGAGCAAGGCTTCATTACTAACGAAGAACGATATCGTTTGACAGTTGAGACTTGGATGGATACAGATGCCAACGTTCAGAACGAACTTAGTGAGCAATTTGCGAACGAAGATAGCTCAATGTCCATCGCTGTTGTGTCTGGTGCGCGTGGTAACATTGGCCAGGTTAAGACTGCCGTTGGCCTCCTGGGTGTGACTACCGATGCATCGGGACAAGCGATTGAATTGCCAATCCGCTCCAATTATAAAAGCGGATTGACCCCGCTGGAATATTTCACGGCCACGCGCGGATCACGTAAAGGTATGATCGACACGGCACTTAAAACTGCCGACTCTGGATATTTAACGCGTCGACTGGTTGATGTTAGTCAGGATGTTTTCACACTTGACGAAGAAAAAACAATTGATCCCGGATTTGCTATTTTCCGAGCTGATGCAGACGAAATTGGCGTCAGCTATGCGTCACGACTACGGGGTCGCTTTGCTGCAGAAAAAATTGGCAAACATGTAAAAGCGGGCGAGTTGATAACTCCCGATATTGCCGCTGCCATCGAGGCAGACAAATCACTTGATGGTGTAAAAATCATGAGTGTCCTGAGTTGCGCTAGTGCCCGGGGCATTTCCCGCAAATCGTATGGGCTTGATCCTGCTACCGGCATGCTGGTCGCCGAGCGTTATCCGGTCGGGGTAATAGCCGCCCAGAGTATCGGCGAGCCGGGTACGCAGCTGACTCTTCGAACTTTCCACGGTGGTGGAGCCGCAGCTGCAGATGACATCACGCAAGGTTTGCCTCGTGTCGAGGAGCTTTTCGAAGTTCGCAGCCCGAAGGGGCAAGCGTTCATCAGCGAAATTGATGGCACTGTTCATGCCTGGGAAGAAGGCGACCATTATATTGTGCAGGTTGTGACGGACGATAAATCCTCAGTAGAGTACAAATTGGATGGGCGCAAAGCGCAGATCGCTAACGGCAGCGACAGTGCCATAGGCGATGTTATAGCCAGCAAGCCCGATGGTAGTGATCCGCTTGTCTCTACTATTGCCGGTAAGGCTGAAGTAAACAAGAAAACAATTCGCATCATCCCGGCAGGGCAAAACATTGCCCGCTATGAGATACCTGGTTTCAAGCAGCTACTCGTTAAGGATGGTGCTGTCGTGACAGCCGGTCAACGCTTAACAAATGGCTCGATTAACTTACATGAATTAATGCAACTGCGTGGAGTTGAAGCCACCCAACGCTATATCATGAACGAGATTTTGCGGATTTTTGCTAGCCAAGGTCAGCATATTGCCGATAAGCATTTAGAAGTCATTGTTCGGCAAATGTTTAGTCGTGTACAGGTTGAAGATGCCGGTGACAGCGAATTCGTAACTGGGGATGTTGTCAGTAAGCTGTCGGCTGTTGACGCCAATGAGTCCTTAAACAAGGCCGGTAAACAGCCCGTACAGTACGTTCAATTGCTTCTTGGTATTACCAAAGCTAGTTTGAGTACAGATTCGTTCCTCAGCGCTGCGAGCTTCCAGGACACTACGCGTGTGCTTATTGCTGCCGCTACCAGTGGAAAAGTCGATCACCTGTTCGGTCTCAAGGAAAATGTCATTTTAGGCCGCCCTATTCCGGTAGGAACGGGCTATCAGAAAGATGAAGACGAGCCGGTGGTTGCGCCAGAGGAATAACTCTGGTAGAATGTCTTTCAGAGTTTCGCTTAGTACGTTAAAGCAGTAGAGGCTAGGAGTCGAGATATAGTTAGCATTCGTGCTGGAATGCAATATGTCGAAACACCGTGCTGCATTACTGCAACAAATAAGGAATTTGTTTTGCCTACAATCAATCAACTAGTACGAAAACCACGAGTCAAAGTGACTAGCAAGACTAAGTCGCCAGCATTGCAGCGCGTGGTAAATAACCTAAAGACCAAACATTACGAGAAACCCTCGCCGTTCAAACGCGGAGTCTGCGTTAAAGTTACTACTAAGACACCCAAAAAGCCAAACTCTGCCTTGCGTAAAGTTGCTCGTGTGCGTCTAAATAATGGTTACGAAGTCTGGGCCTACATCGGCGGCGAAGGCCACAACTTGCAGGAGCATGCTGTGGTACTAGTGCGTGGCGGCCGGGTCAAAGATCTTCCCGGTGTTCGCTACCACATTGTCCGCGGCAGCCTCGACCTTCAGGGCGTCAGCAACCGCAAACAAGGCCGTAGTAAATATGGCGCCAAAAAGGAAACCAAATAAAATGTTGAAATATTTTAGAAGTGAGAAGCCTGCTGAGGCTACTCTCTATCCTCTTTTCGCCCTCATCTCTTCGCGACTGAAAGGAGCTTTCTAATGCCTAGGAAGAAAACCAAAGTCCTAATCCGCGACATTCAGCCCGACCGATTATATGAGAGTGTCATGGTGCAACGTTTTATCAACCGCGTCATGCGTGATGGCAAGAAGCAGATGGCCGAGCGGTTAGTATATAACGGTATGCAAAAAGCCGCTGACAAGCTAAAAGTACAGAACCCGGTCGAAGTGTTCGACCAAGCTATGAAAAACGTCCAGCCCCATATGGAAACGCGTTCTCGTCGTGTTGGTGGCGCTAACTACCAGATTCCGTTTGAAGTTCGCGGTCAGCGCCAGACGCACTTGACGATTATGTGGTTTGTGGCCGCAGCCCGCGCCCGCGGCGGCATGAGCATGGAAGACCGCATCGCTTTAGAACTGACAGATGCTTACAATAGCGCTGGCTCCGCTGTGAAAAAGCGTGAAGATAGTCATAAAATGGCCGAAGCCAACCGAGCCTTCGCCCACTTCGCCAGGTATTAAAATGGGTTGCGAATCCTGCACCTATCAGCGAGCCTTAGATGTAGCCCAAGAAATCACGACAGCCAATGTCGGAAATATTTTCACTGAGCTTACCCGTGCCCAAAAAGTTGCAGAGCTGGCGATAGTAAAACATATATTTGAAAAAGTAAGTCCAGATTGCACTGGCAAACGTGAAGATGGCTCTTGCGCAATAAACGGAGTAGTTAATGATGCGCGCAGTTTCATCTTTAGCAACCCAACGGTAGAAATAGTGGGTAGACAAACTAACCAGCTAGGCTTTAGCAAGGGAAATCATGACAGCGAAGAAATATGAGTTAGGAAAAATTAGGAACATTGGGATTATTGCGCATATTGATGCCGGAAAGACCACGACTACTGAAGGGATTTTGTACCGCACGGGGCTGAAGCACAAGATTGGTGCGGTGCACGAGGGTGGAACTACGACTGACTGGATGGCGCAGGAGCGCGAGCGTGGTATTACTATCGTTTCGGCGGCCGTAACTTGCTACTGGAAGGGTCACCAGATCAACATTATTGATACGCCTGGGCACATTGACTTTACGGTTGAGGTTGAGCGCAGTTTGCGCGTGCTGGACGGTGCGGTAGTGGTGTTTGATGGCAAAATGGGCGTGGAATCACAGTCAGAGACTGTTTGGCGTCAGGCCGATAAGTACAACGTGCCGCGCATTTGCTTTATCAATAAAATTAATCAAACTGGCGGCGATTTCTATAAATCGCTGGACAGTATCCATGCCCGTTTGAACAAGCGAGCTTTCCCTATTCATCTGCCAATTGGTTTTGAGCAAAGCATCAATGGCATCATTGATCTGATCGACATGAAGGCTTACACCTACAAAGATTTTACCGATAAAGAGCTAGTCGTTGGCGAGATTCCGGCTGATATGCTAGATAAAGCCAAGAAATATCGCAGCCTGCTGATCGAAAACGCTGTGGCCGAGGATGAAACTTTGCTGGAGCGGTACTTTGAAGTTGGCGAAGAAGGCTTGAGCCAGGATGATATTAAACAGGCAATCCGATCGGCAATCCTGAGCGGTAATTTCTTTGTAGTAACTGGTGGCGATGGACGTGGCGTGGTTGTTGAAAAAGTTCTGGATCTGGTGACCGAACTTTTGCCAGCGCCAGACAATCGTGGCAGTACGTGGGGTCTTCATCCAAAAACTGGCGATGAAATCGAGCGCAAGACTAGCGAGACTGAGCCGCTGGCTGGCCTGGCATTTAAGATTGCCACTGATCCATTTGTCGGTAAGTTGGCCTATTTCCGTCTGTATTCCGGCAAGCTGCAATCAGGCTCGTATGTCCTAAATAGCTCTACTGGCGAGAAAGAACGCATCGGCCGCGTGGTGCGCATGCAGGCCGATAAACGCGAGGATGTTCCGGAAGTAACTGCTGGTGACATCGCTGCGATAGTTGGCCTGAAAGGCACGACCACAGGCCACACTCTGTGCGACCCAAATCACCCGATTGTGCTGGAGAGCATTACCTTCCCGGAGCCGCCAGTCAGTATCGCCATTGAACCTAAAACCAAAGCCGATCAAGAAAAAATGAGCTTGGCGCTGCAACGCCTGGCCGAAGAAGATCCGACCTTCCGTATTCGCGTTGACGATGAAACCGGCCAAACCATTATTAGCGGTATGGGCGAGCTGCACCTGGAAATTTTGGTTGATCGTATGAAGCGCGAGTTTAACGTTGAGGCCAACATTGGTCAGCCGCAAGTCGCCTACCGCGAAACCATCCGTAAAGATGCCGTAGAAGTTCAGGGTAAGTTTGTCCGTCAATCTGGCGGTCGCGGCCAGTACGGCGATGTCTATTTGCGCCTCAGCCAGAACGAAAGCGGTAAAGGATTGGAATTCATCAATTCCATCAAGGGCGGCGTCATTCCGGGTGAATACATTAAACCTATCCAACAAGGCATCATTGAAGCCATGAGTAACGGCGTATTAGCGGGCTATCCGGTAGTTGACATCAAAGCCGAACTTTATGACGGCAGCTATCATGATGTTGACTCTTCGGAAATGGCCTTCAAAATTGCCGGTTCAATGGCGCTGCAAGACGGCGTGCGCAAAGCCAACCCGGTACTCATGGAGCCGGTCATGAAAGTCGTTGTCGTCACGCCCGAGGAATTTATGGGTGACGTCATCGGCGACCTTAACAGCAAACGCGGCCGTATAGAATCCATGGAAGACCTCAGCCAAGGAATCAAAGAAATTACCTCCTTCGTGCCCTTAGGCGAAATGTTTGGCTATACTACCAACTTGCGCAGTATGACCCAAGGCCGCGCCAGCTCCAGCATGGAGCTCGATCGTTACGCCGATGTCCCCAGCCACGCCGCCGAAGCCATCATTGCCAAAAACACCAAATAGGGCCCTAGAAGTTTAGTGTACGCATTGTTTTGCTAAGTAGTATCCTTTCAGTGAAGTTTTATAATCGAATCAGGCTGAATGATGGGATTAATAAAATTTCGCTTGCTGCTAATTAATCCAGCCGCTACACTGTGGGAACTATGAAACAGATTAAACGCGTTTTGAAGAAAATTCCAAAAAGCTTTCCGGATGCGGTTAAAGATAAAAAGCTATTATCGCCGCCGCTGCTAGCACTTCGTAGTGTTACTAGCAAAAGTGGTAAGGGTGTTTATGCTAGCTCTGATACGCTTTTTCGTGGTGCGGTATTCGGTAGGGATTCGCTGGAAGTTGCTGAGGATTTAATGCGTCTCAAACCTCGGTTGGTTCGTCACATATTAACCACCTTGGCGCATTTACAGGGCTTGCATAGTAGTGATGTCAGCGAAGAAGAGCACGGCAAGATCGTACACGAATACCGGACTCGCATAGTTGATGGCAAGCAGCTGGATCACGTTTCTAAGCATATTTTTGAACAACTATCATCGCGCTGGGGTGGTACGGATGATGAACTGGCCTATTACGGGTCTATTGATGCCACGCCGCATTTTATCCGGGTTGTCGGACGTTATTGTCAGTTTTATGGAGACGCTTTTCTAAAAAAATCTATTAAACGGCGCGATGGTCGGATTGAACTCATGCGTGACTCAGTGATTTTAGCGGTTGATTGGCTCATGGATAAACTGGCCGATTCCAGCTCGGGCTTGCTTGAATACCGGGCGCGCAATCCAGAAGGTATCGAAAATCAAGTTTGGAAAGATTCCCTGGAGTTTTACGTTCATCAAAATGGCGAATTAGCTAATCATGCGCAGCCAATTGCTTCTATTGAAGTGCAGGGTTTAGTTTACGATGCTTTGCGTCAGGCTGCGCTATTTTTCCCCGATCGACAGCAGGAATTTTGCGCGCGGGCCGAAACTCTGCGTGACCGAACCCTCGCGCTTCTGTGGAGAGAAGACACCAGCTACTTTGCGCTCGGCATTGATCACACTGATGAAGGCACTATCCGCCCAATCGAAACGCAAACCGCCAACCCGGCCGCTTTGCTTGACACGACATTTTTTGATGATCTGTCGCCAGAGCAGCAACAAATATATATTCAAGGTATTACTCGCAACATTATGGGGGCAGATTTTCTGACCGATGCTGGCATTCGCAGTCGCAGTCTTAGCGAAAATCGTTTGATCAAATTCTGGGATTATCACGGCTCGTTCACCAGCTGGCCGAAAGAAACGTATGATATAGCCAAAGGTCTGCGGCGGCAGGGTTTCCCCAAATTGGCGCGCGAGTTAGAGAATCGATTACTCAATGTCATGAAAGTTAGCCGCGGCTATCCGGAGTTCGTTTATGTTGATTTTCGAGGTCGGGTACTGGCCGGATCCCCGCGGCGTTTAAAGCACGGTCGGCTATCGGTGGTGAACAGCACCAACAAGCCCGAGACTGTTCAGGCTTGGACTGTTTCGGCTATTCTAGCAATCACCAGCGGCCAGCCGTCACTTATCGGTGCTGGTGGGCCAGCGCAGTCAGATTGGCAGCATGAATTAGAGCAGGAAATCCTATCGCATATTCCGCATGTACCGGCTTTGCGCAACGCCAAAGCTCTAGCTGCGCGCTATCCAGATTATCCATATCAACTTCAGGAGGCTCACGAATCCTGAATTTCGCGCAAAGTTCCTATTTACAAACCTGCGGCGTTCCCCTATACTGCCCTAGTAATTCGTGTGAGTAGTGCATGCTTATGCGCAAGTAAATACGGAAGCCAGTTAATCTATAAGGAGTTTTTCTACTATGGCAGATCAATTTGACAGGACTAAACCGCATGTAAACGTTGGCACAATGGGCCACGTTGACCATGGCAAAACCACACTTACCGCCGCAATTACCGCGGTACTAGCTAAGAAAAATCCCAGCACGGTAAACAAGCCGATATCTTACGCGGAAATAGACAAAGCCCCAGAAGAGCGCGCCCGCGGTATCACCATCTCTACTTCACACCAGGAGTACGAAAGCGAAAAGCGCCACTATGCCCACGTTGACATGCCAGGTCACGCTGACTATGTAAAAAACATGATTACCGGTGCTGCTCAGATTGACGGCGCTATCCTTGTAGTATCTGCTGCCGACGGTCCTATGCCGCAAACTCGCGAACACGTTTTGCTGGCCAAACAAGTTGGCGTGCCAAGCATTCTAGTGTTTATGAACAAAATGGATTTGGCTGATCCCGAACTCGTCGAGCTGGTAGAGATGGACATCCGTGAACTATTGGCCAAATACGAATTTGACGAAAACTGCCCGATCGTCAAAGGTTCCGCCACCAAAGCCTTGGAAGGCGATGCCACCAACGAAGACGCGATTATGGAATTGGTCAAAGCTATGGACGATTTCATTCCGGAACCAAAGCGTGACCTCGACAAGCCGTTCATTATGCCTATCGAAGACGTGTTCTCTATCAAAGGACGTGGGACAGTGGCCACTGGCCGTATCGAAGCTGGCGTTATCAAGATGAACGAAGATGTGGAAATCGTTGGTATTCGCGACACCAAAAAGTCAGTCGTAACTGGTATCGAAGCCTTCAAAAAGAACCTTGATCAAGGACAGGCTGGCGACAACGCCGGTATCTTGCTCCGTGGAATTGAGCGCGACGACATCGAGCGCGGTCAAGTGCTGGCCAAGCCCGGCACTATTACTCCACACACCGAGTTTGACAGTGAAGTTTACATCTTGACCAAAGAAGAAGGCGGGCGTCACACCCCATTCTTTAAAGGCTACAAGCCACAATTTTACTTCCGTACTACTGATGTAACTGGTGAGGTAGAACTCCCAGCTGACAAAGAAATGGTTATGCCTGGCGATACCATCACCTTTAAAGTAAAACTCCTTGCCCCGATCGCTATGGAACAAGGCCTCCGTTTCGCCATCCGCGAAGGCGGCCGCACCGTAGGTGCCGGCGTCGTAACCAAGGTCGTCAAATAGTAGTTAGTAGCTAGAAATTAGAAAATAGCATGGCAGAAATACCAAATGATTACAATTCCATGGAAGACAAGCCGCGTCTCCCGGATCTCATAGATATGATGTCCTATATGGTTTCTCATCCCGATGGCATGCAGGCAGCAACTAGGCAGTATGTCGAGGAAGTAGCTCAACAGGTCGTCGAACTACCACATAATATCGTACCAGGCGAGGAATAAACAGGAAAGATCATATGGCAGAAGCAATAGTAAAAAAGCCAGAGGCCAGCACCAAACAGCGGATTCGAATTCGCTTAAAAGCCTATGACCATAAAGTAATTGATCAATCATGCAAGCAAATTGTCGATACAGCTATCCGTACGGGAGCAACTATAGCTGGTCCAATTCCATTGCCGACACAACGCAGCGTATACACGGTTGTCAAAAGCCCTCATGTCTACAAAAAAGGTCGTGAACAGTTTGAAATGCGCACCCACAAACGCCTGATAGACGTACTCGATCCCACCCCCAAAACCATCGACTCTCTCATGAACCTCTCCCTCCCCGCTGGCTGCGACGCCGAAATCAAGATGTAACAGCTCGCCGTCAAGAAAAGACTGACGTCGTTAGAAACACTTATGCCGAACATTCTTGCACATGCGTATATAACTGATCAAGTTTTTCCAAATACTCCTACTGATTTACTGATCGGCAGTACACTACCAGACTTCTTGGGCATGCATCGAGATTATCAAAAGGAAATAGTGAATCGTCGAAACCTCGTGGTATCAGGCGTAATGATGGCGGGCATTGACTTCCACTATCGAACTGACAGTGCTTTTGATTCGTTATCAATCCGACGCAGTTTATTAGGTATGGCACGTGAGGATTTATTGACTACGATTCCGCATCTAGGACGCGGTGCTACTCGTGCTTGTGCTGATATCGGCACTGACATACTTCTTGATGGTGTAATGCTGGAGGAGGGCGATTTTGTAGAGGTTTACGATAGGCTTAAGTGTGCGGTTTTGCATGATGAGCATAGTTTGTCCGCTGCCGGCAGCATTAGCTTGGCAGAAAGTGTCACAAAATATTTTGCGTCCAGTGTCTCCAATAATTATTGTGATCCTGGGATTGTGGCTAAAATCCTGCAAGATAGATTTGAACGTCGCCGTGGAACCTGGATAGAATTCTCAAAGTCGGATGTCCCATATGTGACAGATGTATTTGATCGCCAGAGAGCGCGTATTCGCTTAGTCGCCCATCAGTTACTCGGATTGACGGTGACAAAACTACAAGGTGGGCCCGACGTGTTAGCTAATGGTAATATACTAAGTAGTGAGTAGACTAATAATTTTGGATGATAATAAGGATTTGCGCAGGGGTGTTGATCATATTGGGGTTTCGGCTTCGTTCGTGGTTCATGACGGCAATGGTAGAATTCTGCTGCAAAAGAGAAGCAAGCAATGTCGTGATGAGCACGGCACGTGGGACTGCGGCGGCGGAGCAATTGAGTTTGGCGAGAGTATTGATCAGGCTGTGCGGCGGGAAATCATGGAGGAACTTTGCGCGGAGCCGATTAAAATTGAATTTTTGACGGTGTATGACGCACACAGAACCCATTATACATCAGCCGACCCATTGGGTTGTTGTCATGCATGCCGTTCAGGTCGATCCGGACAACGTAAAAATTGGTGAACCTCATAAGATCGACCAAATAGGTTGGTTCACTAGTAAAAATTTGCCGTCACCTCTGCATTCGCAGTTCCATAAGTCCTACGCGCTCACATTAAAATTGGGCATTATTAGCTAAATAATATCGCTTGTGTTTAAATAGCTTCATGGTCAAGAAAAAAACACACCGAAAATCAGAAAAAAGCGAGCAGGAGCTGGACAGCACGTATATATTAAAACTGGTGTTGTATCTCATCATCGGCTCGCAATGGCTAAGGATTACAAATGGCGATGTCAGTCAATTGCCAATTCCCATTGGGTTTATCGTCGGCTTGCTATTTGCTTCGCACGAACACTTTCAAATTGACCGTAAAATTGAGTACGCCCTGCTGCTAGTCGCCATGTTTATCGGCTTCTGGCTCCCCCTTGGCGTCGTGATACAGCTGTGAGGTTCTGTTCAAAATCTTCTTCGTACTCATTTAAGCCTCGATTATCACACATCACCCTTCAGCTCGTTAGAATTTGGCATAAAGCCGTCTTAGGTAAAGCAGCAGTATACTGGGAATTATAGCTGAGAGCTAATAGGGTGCCCTACCTGGATAGTTAACTGTGGCTATTCCGCTTTATTATAATTTATAACTAATCATGTGGAATAAACAACGGATTGACAGAAGTCGTCGTTACGTGTTACTCTGTATTGGTATAGAAATGAAAAGTGGGTAAGCCCTTGATGAATCGGTAGGTCTTAACAGATACCGCCGGTCATCAAGGTTTCTTATGCCTCGGACACGTAACCTAACGCTGGAGTACCATGAAAGCACTCATTACTAGGAAAATTGGCATGACAAGTACCATCGCTGAAGATGGTAGTGTGCAGGCGGTTACGTTACTTTCGGCTAGCCCGAATGTTATTACTCAGGTGAAATCCACGGACATAGACGGGTATGGTGCTGTGCAGCTAGGATTTGAAAAGGCTAAACACATGGGCAAGACGCTCGCCGGACATTTCAAGCCAGCTAAGGTGCAGCCAAAGGTTGTGCGTGAGTTCCGGCTAGATCAAGCAAACGAAGATCTCGCGGTTGGTAATGAACTAACTGCCGAGATCTTTTCAATTGGCGATACTGTGCACGCCACCGGTACAAGTAAGGGTAAAGGCTGGGCTGGCACAATCAAACGGCACAACTTTCATCGTGGTCGCAAGACGCACGGCGGTCGCAGTTATCGACGCCCAGGTTCTATCGGTTCAATGTATCCGCAAAAGATATTTAAAGGCAAAAAAATGGCAGGACAGATGGGCGATGAACGGGTAACGGTTCGTAACCTTAAAGTTGCTTTGATCGATGAAGAGTTATGTGTCATAGGCATTAGTGGAGCAGTCCCTGGTCCTCGGCGCGGCATAGTCACTATTCGAGGAGTCGAAAAATGAGTGTCGCGACGTATACCAACAGCGGAACAAAGGCAGTCACCGCAGCTAAACTAGACAAATCAGTATTTGGTGTCGCAGTAAGTAGCCATGATTTGTTGAAGCAAGCATATCTGGCATACCAGGCAAACGCTCGCGTCAACCTTTCCCGAACGAAAACTCGCGGTCTTGTTAGTGGTGGTGGCAAAAAACCGTGGAAGCAAAAAGGCACGGGTCGTGCTCGTTTTGGTTCGTCACGTAACCCTATCTGGCGCGGTGGTGGAATTGCATTTGGTCCAACAGGCAGCGAGAATTACAGCAAGAAACTTAATACGACTGCCAAGCGTCTAGCGATTCGTCAGGCGCTTTCGGTGGCTGCCGATAGCGACAAAGTGATCGTCGTCGAGAATCTCGAATTTAAGAAGGGCAAAACTTCTCAGGCTGTCAAATTTTTTGAGAAGATTGGTTTGACGAAACGCACGCTGCTAGTAGTGGAGAATAAGACCCCGGAGCTGGTACGTGCCACGCAAAACATACGCGACGTTAAATTGGTTCAGGCAAATTATGTGAATGTTTTTGACGCACTCAACGCCGATCATATCGTAATAACTGTTCAAGCCCTAAAACTTATAAATGAATGGCTGGGTGCAGCATCATGAGTAAAACTATGACTTTGCAGCCTCGTTTGAGCGAAAAGGCTTACGGCTTGAGCCAGACCAAGCAAACCTATGTTTTCAGCGTGCCGGGTAACGCTAGTAAACCGGCGATTGCCGGAGCTGTTGGTGAACAGTTTGGTGTTACGGTTAGTAACGTCAATATCGCCGTTGTCAAAGGCAAAACCAAGCGTACCGTTAAGAAAGGTGGACGTCCAGGTGTTGGCCGCCGAAGTAATTTCAAGAAGGCCTACGTGACGTTGATCAGCGGTGATAGTATTCCGATTTTCGCAGCTGAAGAAAAAGCTGAAAAGGCTGCAAAATCAGCAAAGGATAAAAAATAATGGCTATTATAAATTATCGACCTACCACTCCTGGCCGCCGCGGCATGACATCTCAGGACAATAGCGAAATTACTACAAAGAAACCACTGCGCTCATTACTGGCTGTCAAACGCCAAAAAAGCGGCCGCAATAATCAAGGGCGCATCACTACGCGTCATCGTGGTGGCGGCGCTCGCAAATTTTATCGCATGGTCAACTTCAACCTTCCAGAAGGCACTACAGCAACTATCGAACAGATAGAGTATGATCCGAACCGTAGCGCTCGGATTGCCCGCATTAAAGATACTGCTGGCACATACCACTACATTATTGCAGCGCTTGGCATGAAGGCGGGACAGAAAATTTATAGCGATAAGCAGCCGGCTATCGATACTGGGAACCGTTTGCCACTGAAAAATATTCCGACAGGAAGCATCATTTATGGCATAGAGCTGCAACCCGGACGGGGAGCACAATTAGTTCGAAGTGCTGGCAATAAAGCACAACTTATGGCTAAAGAAGGATCTAATGTGCAGGTTCGTTTGCCAAGTGGCGAAGTCCGCATGGTTAATAGTGAGTGCATGGCCTCGATTGGTGCAGTCGGCAACGAGAAGCACCAAAATATCAAAGTCGGGAAAGCAGGCCGATCGCGGCGCAAAGGCATACGACCAACCGTTCGCGGTATCGCTATGAATGCCGCTGATCACCCGCACGGTGGTGGAGATGGTGGTGCGCATGGTATTGGCCGTAACCCGCGTACGCCATGGGGTCAACCTACGCTCGGTTTCAAAACTAGGCGGCGCAAAACTACCACCAAGTTTATAGTAAGGGGTCGTCATGCGGCTAAAAGGAAATAAGATATGAGTAGATCGTTAAAAAAAGGGCCGTTTGTTGATCCAAAGCTGGCAAAGAAAGTTGCAGCACTGGGGTCTGAAGACCGCACGATTATCAAGACCTGGGCTCGTAGTTGTACTGTACCTCCGGAGTTTGTCGGACGAACAATAGCTGTCCATAACGGTAAGGTCCATGTACCAGTATTTATAAACGAGAATATGGTTGGTCATAAACTGGGCGAGTTTTCACCGACACGCAAATTCCGTAATCACGGCGGCAAGCTGGCGAAAGGTAAGAAGTAATGAGTGTAAAAGCAGTCGCTAAAGGAGTTCGAATGTCGCCTCGCAAAGTTGGTGTGGTAGCGGCGCTAGTACGCGGTCGGTCTGTTGGTGATGCACTGACTATACTTAACCATGTTCCTCGTCGCGCTGCCTTGCCAGTAACGAAAGTTATAGAGAGCGCACGTGCAAATGCCGATCATAACCACAATTACAAGCCAGACAGCCTGAAAATCACAGAAATCAGTGTTAGCCCTGGCCTGCGGATTAAACGCTATAGGCCTGCGGCTCACGGGCGCGCGTTGCCATTTCAGCGCCGCACCAGCCATATACGTGTGATAGTCGATGGTGAACAGCGTCCAGTCAAGAAGGTTTCCACCAAGACAGAAGGGGGAAAGTAATGGGTCAAAAAGTTAACCCCATTAGTATGCGCTTGCAGGTCAATAAGGATTGGCGGAGTAAATGGTTTGCGAATCGTCGTGACTACGCAGCATTTCTGGGTCAAGATCTCGCCGTCAGACGGCTTATTCAGTCCAAGGTTGGTTCACGCGGTGCAATTAATAAAGTAGACATTGAGCGCTCCCCCAATCTCGTTTCGGTGACCATAAGCACGGCTAAGGCCGGCGTTGTTATCGGTCGTGGTGGCACAGGAGCTCAAGAACTTAAAAATGCTATCGAGAAGATTTATGCCGTACCAACTCGTGTCAACATTGAGGAGCTAAAGAAGCCCGAGCTCTTCGCTAAACTAGTTGCCGAAAATATTGCGCATCAGCTAGAAAGACGTATATCGTTCCGGCGGGCTGTAAAAATGTCATCCGCTGCGACCATGCGTTCTGGTGCTAAAGGTGTACGTATAGAAATTGCTGGCCGTCTCAATGGTGCAGAGATGTCGCGCCGTGAAAAAGAAGTTGCCGGTAGTGTTCCTTTGCACACCCTAAGAGCGAACATTGATTTTGCGTTTGTGCCAGCGCATACGGCATCAGGAATAATCGGTGTTAAAGTCTGGATTTATAAGGGAGAGGTTCACTAAAATGTTATTGCCAAGTCGTACAAAGTACCGAAAAGTACGTAAGGGAGTAATGCACGGCACTGCTACCCGTGGGCACTATATTGCTTTCGGGGATTATGGTTTGCAATCGCAGGGCATGGAGCGAATCACCTCTCGCCAAATTGAATCCGCGCGTCAAGCCATGACACGCTACATCAAGCGTGGTGGAAAGATCTGGATTCGTATTTTCCCCCACACTCCCGTAAGCCGCAAGCCCCAGGATGTCAAAATGGGCAGCGGCAAAGGCAATCCGGAATTCTACGTGGCCAAGGTTCACCCTGGTACTATTTTGTTTGAGATGCAAGGCGTAACTGAGGAAGTCGCTCGTGAAGCCATGCGACTGGCTGGGCACAAGTTGCCGATAAAAACGAAGTTTGTTGTTAAGGAGGAAGCGTAGCATGAAAATCGCTGAAATCCGAAAGCTACCAACTGCTGAACTCGCCACGGAAAGTACAAAATTACGAGAAGAAATTGCCCAGTTAAGGCGGCAATTACATATGGGCGAGATTCAGAATGTACGAGTACTCCGCGTCAAACGTAAAGATCTAGCCCGGCTATTAACAGTATTGGGTGAACAACTAGCGAAGGAGAACACCTGATGACAAAAACAATTACTGGGATCGTATCATCCAGCAAAGCCGATAAAACAATTGTCGTGACTGTACGATCACGAAAAACGCACTCGCTTTATAAAAAGCAATACAGCGTTTCAACTAAATTCATGGCTCACGACGAAAACAACGAAGCACAAGAAGGTGACAAAGTCATGATTGTTATGACTCGGCCGCTCAGTGCCCGTAAACGATTTGCGCTGAAGCAAATAATTCAAAAGCCAGCACTTCGCGCAGAAGACACTCGCGACATTGTCAAAGGTGACTCGACTAAAAAGATGAATTCTAAGAAGACAGACGAAGAAACTACCGAGGAAATAACATGATCCAGCAAGAATCACGACTAGCGGTTTGCGATAACTCAGGAGCAAAAGAGATTTTGTGCATCCGGGTTTTGGGTGGCACGCGCCGTCGCTATGCCCGCGTAGGTGATGTGATAGTTGCGACAGTGAAACAGGCTAACCCCAGTGGTAACGTTAAGCGTAAAAGCGTAATTCGCGCCGTAGTAGTTCGTACTAAGTACGCAATTAATCGTCGGGATGGATCCACTATACGCTTCGATGATAACGCCGCAGTAGTTATCGGGGATGATAAATTACCTAAAGCAACACGTATTTTCGGTCCAGTGCCTCGTGAGCTACGTGACATGGGCTACGCGAAGATTATCAGTCTAGCACCGGAGGTACTCTAATGAGCACTAAGCAAAATATCCAAAGCCAGAAGCCGTTTAAAATTCGGCTAAAAAAGGGTGATACTGTGGCGCTGCGTTCCGGCAAGTTTAAAGGCTTAAAAGGTAAAATACTAGCCGTACACCCAGCCTTAAATAAAGTCACTGTTGAAGGAATAAACATCGTTAAAAAACACGTCAAGCCAAACAAGCAGAATCCTCAAGGTGGGATTATTGAGCTTACTAAACCAGTATGGGTTTCTAAAGTAGGTATTGTTGATGGTGGCGACAAAGGAAAGCTGACAAAAATTGGCTACAACGTAGCCAAAGATGGCAAAAAAACTCGTGTCTATAAGCGCAGTGGCAAGGAGATTGCATGAGCAAGCAAATAACCAAGAGTGCCAACCAAACGACTACAAAAGCTCGATTAAAAGTAATCTATGATGAACAGATTGCGAATCAAATAATTGCTGACTTCAAGCTGGCCAACCGTCACCAGGCTCCGCGATTAGAAAAGCTCGTGATAAATGTTGGCCTCGGGCGCGCCAAAGACGACAAGAAGATGATGGAAGCCGCCACCAACACCCTTCGAAAAATTACCGGGCAGCAACCAGTACAAACGGTTGCAAAAAAATCAATCGCTAGTTTTAAGCTGCGTGAAGGTAATAAAATTGGACTAAAGGTTACGTTACGCGGTGATCGTATGTATGAGTTTATTGACCGACTAATTAATGTCGTGTTGCCACGGCTCAGGGATTTTCACGGCGTTAGCCGTAAAGCGTTTGATGTTTCAGGCAATTATAGCCTCGGGTTGGTAGAGCAGTCGGTTTTCCCTGAATTGACATTTGAAGAAACGACTACCACGCATGGTCTGCAAATTGTATTTGTTATTAAATCGAGTGCGATTGAGCACTCCAGAGCGTTGCTAAATGGGTTTGGAATGCCCTTTGAGAAGGAGACAAAGTAATGGCAAAGAAATCTATCGTCGCACGCGACAAGAAACGACAGCAAATGATTCAACGATACGCAGCAAAACGAGCTGAGCTCAAGCGTTTGGGCGACCAAACTGGCCTGCACTTGTTGCCGCGCAACTCATCCCCCACACGCTGGAATAATCGCTGTACAGTAACAGGTCGTAGCAAGGGTTACATGCGTACGTTTGGCTTAAGCCGTATTACATTTAGAGAGCATGCCAACAAGGGTGAAATTCCTGGTGTAACGAAAGCGAGTTGGTAATTTTATGAAAGGAGCATTCCATGACTGATCCAGTTGCCGATATGTTGACCCGACTGCGGAACGCCATCGCTGTTCATAAGAGCGAAGTTAGTTTGCCGCACTCAAAAGTTAAAGAAGCAGTCGCAAAACTCTTAAAAGAAAATAATTTTCTGAACGATGTACGCGTGGCCGAGGCTTCTGTTGGTAAGGTTCTGACCGTCACTATTAATGCCGAGAATCAGAATGCACGAATTACTGAAATTCAGCGTCTTAGCAAGCCCGGTCGTCGTAAGTATGTTGGTGCATCTGATATACCACTCGTCAAACGTGGTCGTGGCCTGGTCATAGTTTCGACAAGCAAGGGTTTAATGACTGGTGCCGATGCCAGAGACCAAAGTGTTGGCGGCGAACTAATTTGCGAGGTGTACTAGGATGAGCTATTTTGCCTTGAATTCAGGAATTCTGTATTTGCTAATACTAGCAGTCGTTATTAGTGTCAGTGCGATTGCGTCTAGCGCAATTAGCGTAAGAAGTAAGAAGGAAACGTAATGAGTCGCGTCGGAAGATTACCTATTCAAATCCCAAGCGGTGTGACAATCAGCCTTACACCTGATACTATTACTGTTAACGGCACCAAGGGGAGCCTGACTCAGTTTACGATGCCAGGTATCACCGTGTCGCAGGAAAACGAGCAGATCATCGTTACCAGAGCCACTGATGAGCCAAAAATTAGAGCCAAGCATGGATTGATGCGTGCGTTACTGAACAACATGGTTGACGGAGTGAGTAAAGGTTTTAGTAAGAAGCTTGAAATTAACGGTGTTGGTTATCGAGCGGCGCAGTCCGGCACTGATATTAAACTTAATCTTGGCTTTTCTCACGACGTGCTGTACAAAGTTCCCTCTGGCGTAATGGCTAGTATTGAACAGAATGTGATTACCGTTACCGGCATTGATCGCCAGCAGGTAGGTCAAGCGGCAGCAGATATCCGCAAGCTCAAAAAACCAGAGCCTTATAAGGGCAAGGGCATTAAATATGTCGGCGAACGGATTATCCGCAAGAGCGGAAAGTCAGGTAAGGATAAATAATATGAATCAACATCAGAATAAAACGCAAAAACTGGCACGACGAAAAAATCGTATCCGCATGACTGTTAATGGTACGACGGAACGTCCACGCTTAAGCGTGCACATTAGTGCACGCCATGTTTCTGCTCAAGTAGTCGACGATACTCGTCATGCGACAATTGCGGCTTCAACGACAGTTGGCCAAAAAGCGGCAACCGGTACAATGACTGAACGCGCCGCATGGGTAGGTGATGAAATTGCTAAAAAGGCCAAAGCTGCCAAAGTGAAAAAGATCGTTTTTGATCGCAATGGACGACTTTACCACGGTCGCGTTAAAGCGCTTGCAGAATCGGCGCGTCAGCAAGGATTGGAGTTCTAATATGCCCGTTCAACAACAGCAAAGAAATTCTCGAGGCCCACGTCCGGGCATGCCTGTCGAAGAAAAACAATTCGATGAGCGAGTCGTGCATGTCGACCGTGTTGCTCGTGTTGTCAAGGGCGGACGGCGTTTCCGATTCCGCGTTTTGGTTGTGCTTGGCGACCACAAAAGTCGAGTCGGTATAGGCAGTAGCAAAGGTGCTGATGTCACTAGTGCAGTTACGAAGGCCGTAGAAGTTGCAAAGAAACAGATGATTACCCTACCGATTTATGACGGGACCTTTCCGCATGATGCCGAAGGAAAAGTTAGCGGTGCACACATTTTGCTTAAACCGGCTAGCAAAGGAACCGGATTGATAGCCGGAGGAGTTGTACGCACTGTTTTAGAAGTCGCTGGCATCAGTAATGCCCTGTCTAAATCACTCGGATCAACAAATAAAACTAACTGCGCTTATGCGACTATAGCCGCCTTGCAAGCTATGGAGCCGGCCAAAAACTGGGTTACCAGACAGAATAAAAGCCCTAAACCTAAAGCTTCTAATCCGACTGTGAAATCCGAAAAGACTAAGACAAAGACTACAGCTACAAAGACAGCTAGTCCGAAAAAGACTAAAACAGAATCTACAGAAAAATCTACCGGTGCTAAAAAAGAGGTTAATAAATGAAATACAACCAGCTGAATACTGTAGCTGCAAAAGTGCGCACTCGAGTGGGCCGCGGCATAGCGGCTGGCAAGGGGAAAACTGCCGGACGCGGAACGAAAGGTCAAAATGCTCGTGGTTCTGGTACGCGGCCCGGGTTTGAAGGCGGTCAAACTCCGCTAGTACAGCGACTGCCAAAGTTGCGAGGTTTTCGCTCTACGCGCCCAGTTGTTGAAGTCGTTTATACCAGCCAGCTCGAGCAACTGAGCGGTGGCACTATTGATAATTTTATGTTGGCCGCTAACGGGCTTGTCAGCAATCCGCACACGAAAGTAAAAGTTATCGTCAAAGGCGACATTACCAAAAAGCACGTTGTCAAACTACAATTCGCCAGCCAACCAGCAATTGCCGCCATCCAAAAAGCCGGCGGCAGTTTCATCCCAACTCCCCAAATAAAACGCCCCGCCAAACAAAAACAAGATTAATCATCTTCTACGGGAAGACAAGTTTTGTCATTTGCAGGGCAACTAATAAAGTATTTGATTTTCTTACGATAAAACGTGTAAGATACGCCCATCATTTAATGGTGGGCGGAGGGTTATGTTATGGCTGTACAATTATCGGCCCGTGAGCACATCATTGTAGAAATTGACACATCAATGGTGGCAGACGCGTACGAACTTAATTGGGTAGCTGACGCAAAATTGCACGATATTCCAACCACCGCCCAAGGTGCTGTCGCTAATATTGACGCGCTTGATCATTCGCCGCTCGGCATTACTACGGCAGAAGATCCCATTCGAGCGCATGAAGATTTAGTAGCTGAAATTGAAGGGGCGTTTTAGTTATGGCTTTACCTGGGCATCAAGAAGAGCAAATTGTTGTTGGAATGTTCGATAGAGGCTTATTGGGTTTTCCAGAAGGCGGAATTACGCTTAAGTCCGGTCGGCAATCGCCCTATTACTACAATATGCGTGGCAGCTTATCGTTCAGTAAAGCGCTTGATCGGAGCGGACAAATGCCCATTGAAAGGCAGCGTGCCTTTCGCCGACAACTGGCGGCTGGTTACGCCGCGAAGTTTTTCGAAATAAAATACCCCATTGACCATGTGTTTGGAAAAGCCCAGGCTGCAACCGCCCCCGCGGCTGTCGCTGCTTACGCAGCCGGGCTGTCCTATATTTGGGAGCGCGTGGATGAGCCGCGTAAGAGATACGGCCACCATCAAAAAATCGAAGGTGATATTTTGCCTGGCGAAACAGTACTAATGGCGGATGACGTGGCTACTGACGGCGCTTCAAAAGTTGAGGGATCAAAGGTATTAACTATGGCGGGGTTAAAGCCAGTCGCCATAACGCTACAATTTGACCGCGAGGAAGGTGGCGTCCAAACACTTGAAAATGACTACGGTTTTGAAGTCAATGCTATTACAGGCTTGTCACGTGCCACTCGTTTCCTGCTGGGTAACCGACGGATTGGTAATCAAGCTGTTGATGCCTTGCATGCGTACCATGAAGGACTTCGGGCAGATAACATGGCTTCCACTTTCGTTCTCACTTAGTACTGGAATTTTGCGTAACTTTCGGCTAATCGTGTATACTGAGGAGTAAGTTGTTATGAGAAATATATTGAGAGGACGGATGCTGACGGTATGAGTTGGAAGATTATCTGGAAGTCGCTGAAGAATGAGGATATGCGGAATCGCATTCTGTTTGTGCTGGGTATACTTTTTGTATTTCGCGTATTGGCACATATCCCCATTCCGCTCAGTAACCCGGAGACACTCAAGCAAGTACTTGATACGCTTTTTAACTCAGATAACACGCCACAGCTGCTAAGTTTCATTAATGTTTTATCTGGTGGCGCCTTGGCGAATTTTTCCATCATGCTGGTTGGGCTTGGCCCATATATTAACGCTTCCATCATAATGCAGCTACTAACAAAGGCTATTCCGAAGCTCGAGGCCTTAAACAAAGAGGGCGAGTTCGGTCGCAAGAAAATTAATCAGTACACCCGCACGCTCACCTTTCCGCTGGCCATTGTGCAATCAGTCGGAGCCATTTTCTTAGTGCGCCAATCTGCGCAAGCGATTGGAGGACTGGGCGATATTACGGCGAATACCTCGCCTGGACAATGGGTGTTAATGATTGCTGCGCTGACCGGTGGAGCCATGATGCTAATGTGGTTGGGCGAATTAATTACTGAGCGGTCGATTGGTAACGGCATATCGCTACTTATTACCGTTGGCATTGTTGCTAGCTTACCGCAGACTGCTTCAAGTTTGATTAGCACTGTCTTCGGTGGAAGCGACAAGTGGCTATTGTTTGGAAAGCAATTGCCCATTAGTAAAGCCGGATTAATTTATAGTCTGATCATTTTGGCATTGGTTGTGCTGGTGACGGTTATCATTGTGAAGCTAAATGAAGCCTCGCGCAAAGTCACGATTAATTATGCTAAACGCGTACAGGGTAATCGAAATTACGGTGGCGTGACTACTATTTTGCCGGTTAAGCTGATTACGGCTGGTGTCATCCCGATTATTTTTGCTGTTGCATTTTTATCTGTGCCAAGTTTTGCTGGCCAATTTCTAACAAACGCTGGCAGTGCCAGGCTACAAGGTATTGGTGCTACGCTTAATCAGCTGTTTCAGCCGCCAACTTCTCAGACGTTTGCCGTGGGTGGATGGGAGCCCTATGTTTATCCCGCTGTCTACTTCCTGCTTGTATTTGCATTTACCTTTTTCTATACGAGTATTACTTTTAACGCTAAAGAGATTGCTGAAAATTTGCAAAAACAAGGCGGTTTTATCGAGAATATACGATCCGGTAACCAGACCGAGCGCTTTCTCTCTAAAACAGTAAATAGATTGACGCTTTTTGGTGCAACCGCATTAGGCTTGCTTGCAATTTTGCCGATTATTGCCCAGATATTTTTGACCAGCAATATAACCATTGGCGCAACTAGCATATTGATTCTTGTGTCTGTAGCACTTGAAACATTGCGGCAAATTGAATCGCGAGCCTTAATGATAACCTATGACCAGTACTCGCAACCTGATTTCTTTCAAGAGCCTGCGACCGCTGCTGTTGCTGTAAGGGGGCGTATAGCCGGGAGATTCCGTCGCAAGCGATCATCAAAGAGCAATCCTGGAGAAAAATCATAAAAAACCCTTTACAACCCAAGTCCATATCTGATACACTAAATTGTTGTTATAAGTATGGCCAAAAATAAGGAAGTGATCGAGTTAACGGGAATCATTACTGAGACCTTACCAGGTACTCAGTTCGGCGTTGAGCTTGAGAATGGCCATAAAATTATAGCTCACGTTGCCGGAAAGATGAGGAAGCACTTCATTCGCATTGTCCCGGGCGACAGCGTTACGGTTGAGTTGACCCCTTACGATCTTACAAAGGGTCGCATAACATATCGAAAATCGTGACCGTCGGTAGTTACGAACATTTATAAACCATTTAAGCAGTGTGTCACCTGAACAAGAAAGGATGATCCGCATGAAAGTGCGTGCTAGTGTAAAAAAAATCAGTCCTGATGACAAGATAGTCCGACGCAAAGGTCGGATATATGTTATTAATAAGCTTAAACCTAAGCATAAGCAGAGGCAAGGCTAACTTCGCTATGCACCAATTCACAATTAACAATTCACAATTTTCAAATCCAGCCCAGCTAGGCAATGTGGCTAATCGGAAAATGGAAATCGGAAATTTATCGGAAATTGATCAACATAAATCAATTGTTGCCTGTAAGGGGAGCTTCTAATGGCACGTATCTCAGGCGTGACCATCCCTAGCGAAAAGCAGGTACATGTTGCGCTAACGTATGTGTACGGAATCGGACCTAAACGTAGTCAAGACGTACTAGATGGCGCGAAGGTTGAAGCGACAGTACGCGTAAAGAATTTGACCGATGCCGAGGTTGCTCGCATACAAGATGTTATTAACGAAAAACTAACAGTCGAAGGTGAATTGCAGCGTATCGTTACCGGCAACATCAAGCGACTCAAAGACATAAATGCATATCGTGGCCTACGTCATAAAGCTAGTCTGCCGTCGCGGGGTCAGCGGACGAAGACTAATGCCCGCACCCGCCGTGGAAAGAAAACGACTGTCGGTGGCACAGCAAAGAAAGTAGCGAGCAAAACATGATTAGTTCAGTTTCATACAGTGAGGAATGTCACATTAGTTACGGAGCGCAAGCTCGTAATGGCATGGTAGCTATGGTAGCAGGAAGGGACTTATAGATGGCTGAAGCGACTACAACGAAATCAGTAACGCCTAAAAGACGAAAGGCCAAGCGGAGTGTTCCGTCAGGCCAAGTGCATATTTTGGCAACATTTAATAATACCATTGTTACCTTTTCGGATGCCAATGGTAATGTTCTCACCACCGCCAGTGCTGGTGGATGTGGTTTTCGGGGATCCAAGAAAGGTACCGCGTATGCTGCCCAGATTGCCGCAGAAAAAGCGGCTCAGGCAGCCAAGCAGACTTATGGCTTTGCTAAAGCCGACGTGCTGATTAAAGGAGTCGGGCTTGGTCGTGAAGCTGCTGTTCGTTCCTTGCAAAATTTCGACATCCAGGTTGAGTGCATCAAAGATGTTACGGGCGTACCACATGGTGGTTGTCGGCCTAAGAAAGCACGGAGAGTATAGCCATGGCACGAGATAGACAGTCAATTGTTAAAATGTCGCGACGAGAAGGCTATGCGCTACATCCCAAAGCGCACAAGGCACTTGTTAAGCGAACAACTCCACCTGGTGGCATTCAGAACGGCCGGGGTTCTCGGGGGAAAACTAGCCAGTATTCGCTACAATTGCGCGAAAAACAAAAGGTCAAGCGTTTGTATGGTTTGCTCGAGCGTCAGTTTAGTAAACTTATGAAAGAGGCGTCAAAAGGACACGGTCAATCCGGTGAAATGCTTCTACAGCTATTGGAACGCCGTGCAGATAATGCTGTGTATCGTAGCGGCTTTGCTCCTAGCCGTCGAGCTGCTAGACAACTAGTAAGTCATGGTCACTTTACACTTAATGGTCGCCGTGTTGATATTCCATCAATTCGGTTGAAGGCTGGCGATGTATTATGTGTTCGCTCGCATAGCAAAGGATCAGAGTACTTTAAGAAAATCGACGATATCAGTCCAGCTCCTAGCGACGTACCCGGGTGGTTAAAGATCAATCGTAACAAGATTGAGTGTACCGTTACCGGCGTTCCTTCGCGAGAAGAAGCTGAACCGGATATCAAGGAACAATTAATCGTGGAATACTACTCACGCTAAGGAAAGGCACAGCAAGGAATACATTATGTCAAAAACCATTCACACGCCAGCTATAGTCAAGATTGATGACCACAACGATACGAGCGCAACCTTTACCGTTGAGCCACTTCATTCCGGGTATGGTATGACTCTTGGCAACTCGCTTCGACGAGTCCTCCTATCCAGTATTGCTGGAGCTGCTGTAACTTCGTTTAAAATTGAAGGCGCGACTCACGAATTTGCAACTCTTCCTTACGTCAAGGAAGACATAGTTGACATTATGCTACAGCTTAAGGGAATACGCCTTAGGGTGTACAGTGAAGAGCCTCAGACGCTACGTCTGACGAAAAAAGGCAAAGGAACCGTAGTGGCTGGAGATATTACGACAAATGCAGATGTCGAGATCGTTAACCCTACCCATAAAATCGCAACGTTAGACGATGCAAAAGCTTCATTTGTTTTAGATATCACAGTCGAAACTGGCCGTGGCTACAGGACAATAGATGAAGGTAGCCGTGTCAAAGCGAGCGACATGATAGCTGTTGATGCGATCTTTAGCCCAGTGCTACGAGTTCGATACAAAGTCGAGAACACTCGCGTCGGTCAGATAACAAACCTCGATAAACTACATATCACCGTAGATACCGATAGTTCAATCACACCACGCGACGCGTTCGAGGAAGCAGCAGCTATTTTGGTTAATCAGTACACTGCACTAGCCGGACAAACTCGGGTTGAAGTTGCGGCACCACTGGCCAGCAGCACCCATAGCGAAGGTGGATCTGTTCCTTCTGATGACGGGTCAGAACTAATGACTTCCATTGAGGATTTGAACTTGTCGGCAAGGACTACTAATGCGCTAGTTAACAACGAAATCCATACCATTAAGGACCTGTTTTCGTTAAATGACATCGAACTGCGTGATCTCAAAGGCTTTGGCAGTAAAGCCCTCGATGAAGTAAAAGACAAACTGGCAGAATTGGAACTATAAGATGCACAGACATGGTTATCGGGGCAGTAAATTTGGCAGAGAACGCGATCAGCGTCGAGCACTTATAAAAGGGCTGGCCGATTCACTGATTAAGTATGAGTCGGTCGAGACAACACTGTCAAAAGCCAAAGAAATCGTACCGTACATAGAGAAGCTTATCACCAAAGCCAAAAAAGGTGACTTGCATAGTCGACGTCAAATTATCAGCCATTTGCAGACAACCGAAAGTGCACATAAGCTTGTTGATCAAATTGCTCCTAAACTTACCGGCCGCAATAGCGGTCACGTACGAATTCAAAAGACGAATAATCGAAGGGGTGACAATGCTTTATTAGCTAGGGTCAGCTTTGTCGACGAACTAAATGAAGCTCCGGTGGCTAAAGCAGCGAAACCCACGCCTATCGCTAAAGCAAAGTCCACCAAGCCCCCTGCTCAGAAGAAAGCCGAGGAGAATAAATGATGAAAACGTATAGTGCCAAACCAGCTGAAGTAACCCGAAAGTGGTACGTAATCGACGCTAGCGAGGCGCCTTTAGGGCGAATTGCAACGACTGCAGCATCGCTGCTTACCGGAAAAGGGAAGCCGATGTTCACGCAGCACATTGACTGTGGGGACTTTGTAGTTATCGTAAACGCCGATGACTTAGTCCTAACCGGAAGCAAGCCTGATACTAAAATGTACTATCGTCACAGCCATTACGCGGGCGGTTTAAAAGAGATTAAGTTTAGCCAGCAGATGGCCAAAGACAGTACCGTGGTTGTCGCACATGCTATCCGCGGCATGTTGCCTGTTAACAAGTTACGAGATGATCGTTTGAAGCGCCTCAAGGTTTATGCTGGCGAGGATCATCAGCATGCAGCACAGAATCCGGAAGTATTATCAACAAAGCGCTCACCGGAACGCAAAGTAAAAGGAAGCAAATAGTAATATGGCAAAAGATAACTATTTTTATGCGCTCGGTCGACGCAAAAGCGCTACAGCGCGCGTTCGACTAACAGGAGGCAAAGGCGAAATTACCGTAAATGGCAAACCCGCTAAAGAGTATTTCGCTGGAAGCACTATGTTTCTCAACGAGCTTGAACGCCCATTTGCGGTAATAGAGCAAACAGGCAAGTTTAATGCGTCAATCGTTGTGAGTGGCGGCGGACATAGCGGCCAGATAGATGCCATTCGATTGGGTATCGCCAAAGCGCTGGTACTCGTTAATGAAGATCTCAGAGCCACGCTCAAACGCGCTGACCTCCTCGGCCGCGATCCTCGCGAACGTGAACGTAAAAAATTTGGTCTCCGCGGCGCCCGCAAACAACGCCAATTCACCAAGCGTTGACATATACAAATGAGTGTGATAAGATACCTCTCATGTTAAGAGCAACTATAATCAGTAACAACTATTGGTTTACCGACACTCCCGTGGCGGTTTGTTCTGTGCGTTCATAAATACACTAGAAATCATTGAAGAAACCGCCACCTAGGCGGTTTTTTAATTTTAAATCAGGAGATATTGAAATGGATGAAAGCGAAATGGTGGCACGCGATTTTTTACGAGAAAGAGGCGTGGTGCTGGACATAACAGAGAGAAGAAGTTACGCACAAATTGCAACTTTTCTGCAACTAATTCCGGTACCGACCCACATCGAAACAGAACAAGACATAGTAATAGTAGACTAATAAGGAGTTCACAATGAAAAAACATATTTTAATCATCGGCGGGATGGGGCCGCAGGCCAGCATATTGCTACACCAGCGGCTGATTCAACGCGCCGTCGAATTAGGCGCGACAGACGGTGATGAATTTCCGGAAATAACCCACCTATCTATACCGGTAGCTGACTTTATCGGTGATCAAAACAAAGTAGCTATCGCCCGCGACGCTATTAAGAGACGTCTTTATTGTCTTTGGCGAAACTCCGTTTACGCACGTGGTCATTGCTTGCAACACCGCTCATTTGTTTATAGCTGATATCGAAAGGCTTCTTGATCATGAGCCGGTGTCATTGATCGCGGCCACGAAAGACTTTCTTGTCAATGATCATCTAACCACTGTTGGCTTGCTAGCGTCACCTACAACGATTATGACCAAACTTTTTGAAAACGCGTTAGCGCAGGTGGGTATCAAGGTGTTAGTTTCAAATAGGGAAGCACAAAAAGATATCGAAGTCAGCATCCGCCGGGCAATTGCCGGTGTAATTGAAGCAAGAGATGAAGCATTGTTGTTAAGCGAAGCAAAGAAATTACAGGCCTCCGGCGCCCAAGCGGTCATTTTAGGCTGCACCGAACTATCACTAATCGCAGATACGATGCAGCCAGAAACATTCACAGACCCGCTCAATGTGGTCATTGAAAAAATCATGTTCGAAAAGGAGCCAAAAGGCCAAAATACCCGCAAGAGGGATAAATCAGTTATAATAGACATCAAAGGGAAATATAATGACTAAACCAGTAATCCTAACAGGACTTCGCGCAAATAACGACTTACAATTGGGGAACTACTTGGGGGCGTTGTTGCCAGTTGTCGAAATGCAGAAACGCTACGCCGGTGAGTATCAGGTAAATTTGTTCGTGCCGGACTTGCATAGCTTTACGACGCCCATAAATCACCGTGTTCTCTATGACCAGATAATTCAAAATTTGAAGACTTTTGTGGCGGCAGGGCTGATTCTTGATAGCGCGGATACCTACATCTATCGGCAGAGCTGCGTTTCGGCTCATTCGGAGCTGACATGGATTTTGGATTGCTTTACCTACATGGGCGAAATGCGCCGGATGACGCAGTTCAAGGAAAAAAGCGAAACAGAGGACAATGTTAGTGTGGGCTTGTTTAACTACCCGGTCTTGATGGCAGCGGATATTTTGCTGTACGGTGCACGCTACGTTCCGGTGGGAGAGGATCAGCAGCAGCATGTAGAGGTCGTTCGAGATATAGCATTACGTGTTAATAAAAAATTCGAAGATATTTTTCCGGGGGGCGTGTTTAATCTGCCGCTGGAACGCAAAAAACAGTTGGAATTTATTGGTGAAAAAAAAGCGCTGCGGATTCGTGATCTGATGCATCCGGAGAAGAAGATGAGTAAGTCAGATGCTAGCGGTAAGGGCGTGATTTTTCTGGGGGATTTGCCTGATGTGGCGGCGGCGAAAATTATGTCGGCGGCTACGGATAGTTTTGGTGAAATTAAGTTTGATATGAAAGAGCGGCCGGGTATTAGTAACCTGCTGCAAATTTTAGCGCTGCTTAGTAAGCGAAGCCTGGAAG
>Ga0136558_1000222_pt1 | contig 34660 bp, 44 predicted proteins | sample AntRauTorckE6833_FD_101391 | JGI IMG/M metagenome (GOLD analysis project Ga0136558, IMG submission 101391) | Saline lake microbial communities from Rauer Islands, Antarctica - Metagenome Torckler E6 #833 | ecosystem: Environmental > Aquatic > Non-marine Saline and Alkaline > Saline | place...
ATGAGTCAACTGAGACATATACCGAATCATTCCGAATCATTCCTACTCACGTAGGTAAAAGACTTCCTAATTAATTTGAGACTAGTTTTAACACGAAAATTTTAGATTAAAGTAGGTTGTACATTTTGGAAACCCTTAGCGGGGCATTAATCCTGTTGTCAAGTCGTTAAAATTATCATGTACCCAATAATCATGCCCTAAAACTTTACGTTGTACAAGAGCAGGAAATTTTCGTCTTGTGATAGGAAGGGGTCTCATAACTTGACAAAGCCTGTTTCTCTAGTGTACGCCATCGTTTTGGCAGTGCCCCGGATATTCATCACTGAGACTACCCCATCTTTAACAGGTAGAACATGACCCCTTCTCAGAAGCCAACCTAACCCCTGTCCCTGCGCCCTCTCTTTTAAGTCTACATGTTCCAAGGGCAGATAAGCATCTTTTTTACGTACTGTAATTTTACAATCATTCCAATTATCCGCATCCCCGAAAGGAATGAGACGACCCTCTATATCTTCACAAAGATAAAATGTAGAGGTAGGCTCCATTAAACGGGTATAGACTTCATTGTCTTCCCACTTCTCCGACCCGGCGGCGTACCAGCCTTTATCAAAATCAAGGCGAACTCGTGACCCCTCACACCCATCAGAATAGAGTTGCTCCTCATACGTAAGCATCGCCTCCTCTAGTGCCGAGAAAACAGGAAAAGGCTCGTGTACGTTTTCGATTAGAACTCTGGAATCTTTGGGGAAGGTCCACGACTCTGTATGAGCAATCTCCCTTTGAGTCTTCCAAAGATCCATTACGTTTCCGTATACAAAGGATACCCTACGTACACAATCTAACCACCCTTTATCGGGTACCTCTTGAAAATAAGGCCCATAAATCCACGCCTCGGGTATTCGGGTATCGTGATCCCCCCCTCTTATACGGAAATGCCTACATAAGCGTCCCAATCTTTGGATCAATACCTCTATGGGGGCTAAATCGCTCACCATGAAATCAAAATCAAGATCCAAACTCTGTTCATAAACCTGCGTGGCTATCACAATTTTACCGGACCTACGAGACTCCGGTGCGTCTGGATCCCAACCAAACGTATTCTCCGCATACTCGTCGTTCTCCATACGATGTTTTACCATGTATTTAGCGTGAGCTAGAGACACATCAGCGTTAGGAAATCTTTCTTTTATCCTATCATAGGTATCTTTAGCATTATTCACCGAGTTCCGTATCCAACAAACACATTCACCCGCATTAGCCCGCCGGATCAACTCATCAATACAAGCGTCCTCATTCATCCCTATATTTCGAACACGTATTTCTTTGCCCATTTTCCACTGGAGTTCTGGGGTTAGAGCAAGAGTATCCCCTTCATCTTCTGGACAGTTTTGAGCATAGACACCCCTTTCACGTCCAACTGCCGTATATAAAGGGTACTCTTTCCGTAACTCCTCAGTTTCAGAAGTACCACGGAAAGCGCGGATTAGGCGTTGTTTCCGATGTGTAGATAAAGTAGCGCTCAGCAAAATAACTGGGATACCTAATGTTCCAGCCATCTCTAAAAATCGCTCTAAAATAACCTGCTGATACTCCGCATAAGAATGAATTTCATCAATGATAACGACCTTGTTTAGAAGTCCGGCCAGTCGAAGGGACTGTTGGTGTCGGGGGAGGGCGGAAAGGATAAGCTGGTCAATAGTTCCGACTCCCACCTGAGCTAGTAATGCAGCCTTCCTAGAAAAGGACAGAAAATCTGTAGTAGTACCTACGGTAGGCAAACCATCTTGGTGGGTATTCCCCTGTTTTATAGCCTTGTATCTACTATTCGAACCAGCGGAACTATGTGCTAATGCGACGGTAGGGGCTTCTACAAATGCCCGACCACAGAAGTCGTCTAGGACTCTATTAAACATCTTCTCTGCACTTCCCTGTGTAGGTAGCGCCACATAAAGTCCCTTTTTACCTAACAGATCAGATAGTCGAGACTCCAACGTCAGACCACCCTCAGTCTTTCCACTTCCCGTCACTGCCTCGATGATAAACAAAGAGGAGTCGTCACAGAGAAGAGGAACCTCATTAGCCCACGCCTGTAAAGGTAGTGGTGTATAGGTAGGGAATAGACCCTCAAACCCGCTGTGGTGCCGCTCAATGGATTTCAAACCACTTTCTTGGTATCTCCTGTGAGCCTGCTTTGTGGCGTAATCTTCCCAGTACACTCCAAGATCCATCGGCTTTTCGACATACTGAAAACATGCCATATCAGATCCCAGCCAATCGGACACATTGACAATCCCATTAATAAGCCATGAGGCTTTTCGTATAGCCTCCCTATTCGCTTTAGAGAGATCTAAAGGGGGAGGCCCCATTAAGTCACATAAGCCATGTACAAGAGCCTCTATGGCCTCAAGATCTTTTTTACCCTGACTACTTTTTTGGAATCGGTCGTGAAATATCTGCCCATAATCAGAGGAGAGGGGTGCTCCGTGATGAGACGCAAATGCTGCAAAAAAATCAATAGAAGTACCATTATGCACCTCAATCAGGATCCCTTTATCTTGTAGGATTTGCTGAATAGCATATCTCCACGGGGCGATCGCCGCATGGCTATGGTGGCATCTTTCTTCTACATTTTCTAAATCATCAAGTGTGGTGTCCGGGCAAGTTGGATACCCCAGAACTCCACAATCGAGTGTATTTTTTGCTTGAAACTCAAAACTGATTTTACAGATATCATGTAGAGCACTACCAAAAACCAACCACTTTTTGACGGTCTCGGGGGGTATGGCTAGAATATCCGATAGAATATCTAGGAGATAAGGCTTATCCTCTAAAAGAGCCTTACAAGATGCCGCTACATCTAGTAGATGCTGTACACCCCCGAAAGGGGCCTTAGTATCAAATCCTATCTCCCGAAGACGCCCTTCTAAATGCCATCGATTATATTGGTACTCCGGTCAAGTATTTCTACCGCCTCCGACAGCGGAAGGGTCCAGCTTATCCCGGTGGAAGCATCGTCGTGGAATAAAACCAACTCTTCCTCCAGAATGTCTATGAGGTATCTATTACGCTCCCAAAAACCGGATCTTTGGAGGTAACTAAAGCCACGTGACTCTAGAAGGTCGGTGATGTTCTCTTCACTATGAGGATTGGTACGCTTTTTCCTATAGACAGCACCCCACTGAGTAAAAACACCCTTACAAGATGACTCCAAAATGTCCAGAGCATCCTCCAACGATAAGCCCCAGTCTATCTGACGACCCGAAGGTGTCTCCCCCAAAATCCGCACTTTATTTATTGGGCTGTGTGGTTTCCGATTAAACGGATAATGTTTCCGATCAATCTTAATTTGAAAGCACGTCCCTCGGGGAAAACAGAATATATTTGATGAGCTAGGTTGGAATCCCCTTTTAACTAGGGCATCCGTCAGAATTGTAGTATGGAAAGGGTTGGAGATCATGCTAAATCCCTACTAATCAAAAAAGACTACTCCAACGGTTTGCTATTTGCTCTATTTGGTGTTCCGACTCTTTTTCTTTCAAAAAGAAAGGGTCAGAAAGCAACATAGCTACCTTTTCTATCAGGTCGCCCGCATCTTTAAGCGGCTCGGTATATCCCACCCCGCCCGCTTCTTCAAGAGAATCTACTTTCTTTTGTAGCTCTTGATAAAGATCCCGAAGGCTGATTGCCATCTCTTCTTTTTCATCTTCGGTTAAATTGATTTTGTAAGGTGCGTCCATAGCACTCCTCACTGGTCTAATGAATCCAACACTTTTTCCAATTGAGCAACATCCGAAACTACCCTCTCCACCTCCTCACCACCCTCAAAGAGGACGAAGGTCGGGATGGATCGGATTCTGTATTTACCTGCAATGTCGCCGTCCTCTTCAATATTGACCTTGACGAATTTAACCCCCTCATAGGCATCGCCCAAAGACTTTAATTTAGGCATAGCTACTATACAGGGTCCGCACCACGGTGCCCAAAAATCTACCACAACTGGACCGTCGTGCTCCAGTACCTCAGTGTCGAATTTTTCAGTATTTACGTCTTTCATGCGCTTCTCTTATCTAAGGCGGATAGGGGTGATTCTTTATGTTTCAACCCAATATATTGCTGATCGGGAGTGCAAAATACTATGCTATCCGACAGGCGGAGTGCCTCCATGCAATCTACTTTGAGATACTGTGAGATCTCTGATCTTATAGTATCTGTATCGGATTTCAGTAACTCGGGGGGCAGTCTGTCTACACAGTCGTCCACCGTGAAAACAGTCATTTGTCTCGTATGTCTCATACAACCTCTATAGTGATAGCAGCGGGGTCAAGTTTGGATTCGATGAATGGAATCAAAATGCGAGGACTTGCGAGCCCCGTATTGCTGACAGTATGAACATCGCCTTTGATATCAAATCTCTGGACTTGTTCATCGGCAAAATAAGAGCAGGAATGCGTCTCCATCCACCCATACTGATCGGTCTTCACCTCAATATCATATTTCAAATGGTGATACCCAAGATCAGCTTCGGTACAATCTACTACCCTAATATCTAGGAAGTCAAACTGTTTTAAAAACTGGTAAGCATTCTCTAACAAAAGATTGAATTCGGATTGCCAATTATCAGGACGCACAAAAGAAAACTGCTCGATCTTTCGGAACTCTTGTACTGTTTTCAAGCCCTGAAGAGCTGCCTCTTTGCGCCAGCATTGATTGTCGGCAAAGAGACGGCAGGGAGACACTTCCTTGCCCCGGAAATAGTGTAGGATACCTTGCTCTGCCGAACCACTCAGACAATGTACAGTATCAAACCCAAGAACGTCCTCTGGTAAGACTACATCCTGACTAACAATCGTTTTCCAAGGCAAAGAACTGGGCGTTGATAAATACGTAAAACCACCACGTACAAGAGATTGTTCGAAGGCCCTAAACAACCGGCGCTCTAAGTCCGAAAGACCCCTACCCAAATATGCTATCCCATCTTTGATTTCGTATTGAGTGCCCATTAATCCTCCTCAGAAGACCTAATTTCTCGCACCTTTTCAGAAAAAGCTATCAGTTGTTCCAGACTGAAGCCGTATTGCTGCTCAGCTACTCCTGCGACAGCACCTATAATGTCAGACAGCTCTATCAAGACCATAAGATCGATTCCCTGCGCAGCAGCGTCTACCGCCTCGTCCAGTTCCTCTTGTATCTTAGACAGCTCTCCATAGGTCCCTACGCGGATCTTTACCTCGTGAAAGGGTGAATCTTTGTACTCAGTCATAGTGTTCGTGCGGGTTACTCCTCCCGCCTCTATTGCAGCAATAATCGCAGTAGTTTCAGTAGAACCCCGTGGCTCAGCATAGGTCAAGTATCTTGTACGGAAAACCCAACCGGAACCATCCTCTGTGGGACACACATAAACATCTGGGTCTTCCCATAGCTCCCTAGCCAGTTTTAGCAAACACCCCACCGTAGCGGGATCCTCCGTATCAGGATATCCTTTTGCTCTGTCAGGATAGCCGTCTCCCCACCCGTTGGAAGGATACACATCTCCCGTCTCTTCATCATAGTTTACTTGACCTATACGGTACGTGTTTCCGTTGGGCCAAATCCAAAGCATCCCCTCCATCATCTTGAAGTTTGAACAGGACCTAAAACGTTTATTAATTTCGCTACTCATGATCTACATCCTTTTCCGTAAACATAAAGGCTCGTACATCACGTGCCTTAGCTTTTTTATACGTATCCATAGTACCCCGGCTCCCCTCCAAACAGAAAGCCAGTAAAACGTCGGAATCGTCGGCTATTTTCGTATTTCGATCAAAATAGTTGGTGTATGCGAATGGTTTATATCTCTCATCGTCTTTATCGTACCAATGTGCAGGCAGATGTTCAATGAGCGTTATACCGTTTTCTTTGGCAAAAGAAGCTGCCCACCCGTCTACCCCTTTTGGTTGCCCTCCTGAGACTATGATGGTGATCGTAGGAAACCGATCAAGGTACTTCTGGATCTCTCGATATACAAACGACTTGCTGGGCCATTTTCGAGAACCCACCACCCCCAGTATATTAGGGTCATTTAGTTTTACCAAATCTTCAAAATTCATTGTCGTATCCTTAATAGGGTTTAAGAGTTTTCAGGTATCGGGGATCCAATTCGGAAGATATAGCTACCGCCTCCAGAACCTTTCCCAGATGTGACCAACACTCAGGTGCTGGATAGTATTCGGGTTTGTTCGGGTTATAGTGTTTGCTACACCGGAGACAGCGGCTCTCCCCCTCCCACTTTACCATCCACAGCCAACTGGGATCAAATATAATAGTAACGTGCCCCCTGTTATCCCAATCGTGACCAAAAGCCTCACATTTGACTTCAGCAACAGTGCGCGGAAAGAGTAATCGTCTAATGCTGATCATATATAGAAGCTCCCTTAGACGATTTTGCCCGCGCCAACACCGCTGCCCGCTGCTGGAGGTACCACAGGCGTTCCTGCGACGGCGGTAGTTATACGTCCCATCTTAAACCAAGAGGCCAGCCCTTGTCCCAGACCGGAAGCAAGGTTCGTAGCTTTGGCTCCTACAATACCAGAGGAGAGTAGTCCTCTATAGATCAACCCAGTAGCTATTTCAGCATTAGAGTTGACGACCTTACCGGCCCCCACCCCTACAGCAACACCAGTCACCGCCGTCTGTACAATAGAGGATGTGTTAACTACAAGAGCTACACCAAAAGCTATCCCTTGTGCTAGAAAAGCATGATTAACCCCGTCTAGGTCTGCGCCTCTTAGCGCATTTGTCAGAATCGAGGAACCACTCACCGGATCTAATACCCATTTACCGGTCCCAACACCTACCCCAACAGATCCGGTAGCGCTGCTACTGACCACTAATGTCTGAACAAACCCCTGAATACCCGTAGCTGTGCCCGTAGCGAGGCTGGCAGCAAAGGCTCCTACAATTTTCCTAGCATTTAGCTGGGCCAGTATAGAAGGGGCAAGTTGAACAGAGGTTACAGGCATAAGGTTTCACTTTTCAGGGGGTTCTTCTGTTTTCGGTTTCCTGATTACAGGCATAGTATCCCGGCGGGTTTTCTCGCACTCGTAGGTCTCCAGCACGACAGCCCAGTCCTCTTTATGCATGATATGAAAAGAGAAAAACATGGGGTAACCATTAATCGCCATTGGTCCCGCTTTATCTGTGTACTCGTAGAGACACCCTACATCATCGATGATAGGCTCTAAATGACTGGCACCCCCTAACATAAGGGGCATGAAAATGCTTGGGATCATCTCAGGATCTTCAATTTGCGCATCGGTAAACACTTTACTAGAGAGAAGTGCGTCTGTGAATTCCCGTATCTCATCGTCAGTCATACGAGGAATGTCCAGTAGTTCCTTTCCCTCTTCCGTCTCTTTCTCATTGCTCATGTTGGTCTCCGATAAATTCCTAGTTGGCGTGTTCTCACTCAAAATAATCCGAGTGTCTCACGGACTTCTTTGCCACATTCCAACGCTGTGATGAGGGCACGAGCTTCGGTGGTGTCGGCTGCAACAATCTCTCGCGTCGGATTACCTAATCTAACACTCCAGAAACCAGACCTTTCGAGGTCAAGGTGTACCTCTGGATCACCCAACAATTCCCGCACCAGATACAGCAGGCATCCCAAAGTTGCGGGGTCCGTAAGGTCGGGGAGAGCGTTATCAGGCATAAGGAAAAAATCGTTATTACAATCCCGATACCACGCCCCTTTTGCGTTCGCGTGAAATATGCGTCGACCCATATCGTCTGACGCACCATCCATCCACCGCCACTCATCACAGGCGACCGCACGACGGGCAAGTTCCATATCCATATCCATATCCAGTTCCCCACCCCTACTTCCCTTACCTTTCTCGCGCACCGGGGAACTCGCTTCTGTTGGTTTCTGGTCGGTCATAGCAGCTCTTCGTGGGGGTAAATTACCGGAGAAAAATAACACAACGGGTGTTACGGGTCAAGGTACGTTTACCAGAGGGTTACCGGTAAGTGGTAAGCCTGTGAATGCGTCAATATGAGGACTAGGACCGGGCACACCACCCACTGCGGAGTTAACTGCCGCCGCCGTACCTAGTGTCACTTGCCCCGTAATAGTAACCCTTGGAGCCTGCATACTGATCGAGGTAGTGGCACGTACATCTACTGAGGCCCCAGACATCGAGATAGAACCAAGGCCCATTGTCACTGAATAGGAACCGGTGCTTGCCTGAAACGAAAAATTACCAGACGTCGGGGTTTCCCAAGAGCTAGTCAGAGGACCATTGGCCTTTACTTTTTGCGTTCCGGTAGACACAAAAGTTATCGTGTCCGTTGCCGGAGCCCCAAACGTAGTCTCTCGATCCCCTGTTAGAATGAGTAATTCTTCGCCTCCATCGACAATCGTGGTATCTCTACCCTCACCGATATTAGTAGTAACTACCCCCTTGATGGTGTTGCTTTGGTTACTCATCACCGTGGTGTTCATATCTCCGGTACCGACACCCAGCTCCAGCGATTCGGAGGAGATAGACTTCTGACCATTGATCTCTTCAATGCTGTCTTCTGTCGTGGCAATACCAAAACTACCTTCTACTGCCATCCCCACGTCACCAGACATTTCTGCATTCACAGCAAAACCATCAAGATCCGATCCTACTTTCATTCCCAGACCACCCGTCGCATTGAGATCTAGAGAACGGCCATTTGTACTGAGAGAACCGAGTGACCATTTAGCCCCGCCCTTCGCATGTATGTCCAAAGAGGCTGAGTCATTTTTGTTAGCCCCCACCACCAGCTTGATTGAGCCTTTAAAATCGGCTTCTAGAGATCTACCAGCACCCAGATTAGACTTTTTACTGGTGGATGCAGGCACCGATAGAAATACGTGACCCTCTTTATCATGAGAAACAAAAAGCTCTCCAAGGCCATCTGGGCGATTCATTCGGTAGAGGTATGCTCCTACCAGTGATTTTTCAGACTCGTCTTCTGCGTTCCGTACAGGCTCCAGACGAGGGGTCCCTGACACAGAGTTAGGGTCGGTAAAGAGAACAGGCTTTAGCAGCTTCCCGTAATTGGAGCGCCCCTGTATCGCATAAGGATTGTTCCCTACTACGGTACCACTGACCTTCTCAATAAACGGATTCCAATGGGATGTGTCACCAATTTGGTCTGCATCAAATCCATAGTGGTCCGGAAAGGGTAACCGCTGGTCACTAAATTCCTGAATCTCTACTCGATCTTCTGTATAGACTTCCACGTCAGGGTCGTGAGGGTCGGCTAGATTTTTTGTCAGGAGAGCAAGACGCTCTCCACTCTCCAAAGTAACCGTAGGCAATTGATTAATGTCTGGTAGTAGTTCCCCATCGGAGAATATAATCCCTGCATCTACCAGATAATTGAAGAGAGCCGTACCCTCTTGGATATCCCCATCGGGACCAAACGTCATATCCACCGGTACAGTCAACGCACTTCGAGTAATTCTACCCGATCTTCTACGAGCTGCCGCTGTCGTATGGTAAGCATCTAGAGTGGTCGTGATAATGGACATGTCCTCAGACCTAACCCATATCTCAGCACCTCCGCTGTTAAGTAACCGGGCATCTCTATCAAGAATAAGCTCCGCACCTTGATCTGAGGCACCATAGATGTCTCCGGGATGCAGCTTACGCATCTTATGTCGGGTCGGACCGTAAATGCCCTCTAGCTCCCTGTGAAGCGTCTCAAGCGGGGTGTTGATTTCCTCAGAATCCCGCTCCGCAAAGCCGAAAGGGTCAAACCCAAGAGCGGTCTTGAAACCGTTAGGCAAAAAGGTGAGGATGTAGGGTTGAACACCACTATCCTCGTGTGCCGCGGTGAACCCACAGATAACAACGGAACCTTCTCCCGGCATAGAGCCTAGAAACCCACGTTTAGACCAGTAGGCCGCTGAAAGGGGCACCTCTCGGGCGGGTGGCAATCGTCCCTGTAGCCAAAAAATGTCACAGACCATCGCCTCGTAATCAACTCTCTTTATCTCCCCAATACGCAACGCAAAGCGGAGGGGGCCTTTGTGGCCCAACATTTTGCTTCGTAACGGTCTTTCGTTAATTGGATTTGGGGGTCCGTATCTCTCTGCCATTAGTCGTCTCCATCTACATCAGCCGCGTCTTTGATCTGATTAGTGAGCTTATCAATCACACCGCCGGGATCAAACAGCTCGTTATAAGTCTGCCCAGAGTCCAGCGCTTCTCGAATCTCCGACCTCCCTAATGGGGTGTCGATACTCTGTCGTTCCTGAGCCGGATTTGCAGTAGGTACCGAAGCTGCATTAGGCGCAAGGGGAATCATTTTAGAGAGCCCTCGTAGTTGTCGCTCCCTATCCTTTACGTCACCGAAAGCATTTGAATACAGATTCTCCAAATACTTAGTAATCACAGGAGCTATAGAAGGATCTCTGGGAGGCTTCATTCCTTCCGGCAGTCCTACTATCCCTTTTTCTACACTCTCTTGTAATTTCTCCTCAAAAAGTTGTCTTTCGTAGGCCAGCTCTTCCTCCATATCCGGTATACCAACAACATTAATGATACCAGCCTCTAAAGGGTCGTCAGCTTGATCTGAGGCAAGTGCGGCTTCGGATACCGCATTATCTACAAGGTCACGAGCATCCGCAATAGGAAGGTCTTCCGGGATGTCCGGGGGATCTTCCAAAGATTCTTCCCACACGGAACGGGCCGCTTCCATTTGACTGAGATACTCGTCAATGCCCCACGGGTTATCTCGACTGGGGGGGTAATTAGATAACCACGCATCAAGTTGTTGAGCAGAGCCCCCTGTTCTTTCTAGGTGGTTGTATTGCCGTAATGTACCGGGACCACCTTTCCAAAGTAAAGCTTGTTTCTGGGGGTCGCCATCATGCCTTGAACGGTATTCCTCTTGGTACTCCAGATAGTGTCGAATAGACAACCGAGCATCGCCCATAAAATCGGTATTACTACGACCAAGATCTGCGGCGTTTGCATGTCCAATCTGTACCAAGCCTACGAACTGAGACACTTTACCGTCACTATTAGTTCGCCTTGCATCGGGATTTCCGGAGCTTTCAATATGAATGATCGCCAATATAGATTCATCGGAATAGTCTTCCTCAGATAGTCCCATCTCAGATCTAACCTCTCGAATCAGGGATCTCCACTGTCCCACATTACTATTGTACCTGAATGGTCGGTTTCCACGACTTCTTCTAACGATACCGGGGTCTTCCGTACCATAACCTGTGAACTCATTACTAACCGATCGGGGGCTAGAAGCTGTAGAAGGGGTAGAGGACGGAGCTGTATTAGGGTCGTCACTCATACGAGCGGCTTCTGTTTGGGCAAAGCCCACTAGGTCTGTGGGACCCAAATTAGGAGGTCGTACTTCCGTAAGAAGCCTTCCATAATTGTTGGGATCTACCATAAACTCTTGATCTTTATTGGGGTCCGCTTGGTGCGTCGTAGGTGCCTGTTGGCTAGCACCTTCGGCCACATTTGGAGTTACAGTACCACCCCCTTGATCGGGCTCCATAAACAGGAGATTTTCTACTTGTACATCGGACTCCTGCTTATCAAAAATGAACCCATCTGGGCTTACGGTTACACTACGGCCATATTCGTAAGCGCCGATAACCTCATACCCACGTTCATCAGATACGGGAAGTATAACTGCATTGACCTCGATACGTCGGTTTTGTGAGTCTGTGTCTGTTAAGGGGTCGGACTCAATACTGGCAATTCTTCCTCTTCTCCTCTCCCCAGTATCTTCGGATTCATTAGCTTGATCACGGTTAGGGTCTATCTGGTATACGTATTTATTATCCCCTCGAATCCCAAATTGAGAGCGTAAACTCACAAGATTACGTCGGAGCACTTCCGTATCACTATCGCTATCCTCAAAAGCTTCAACCGAGTTCTCCTGCACCATATCTGAGAAATAGCGCATGATCACATTTCTATCCCCCTGTGGGGTCCCTGACACAGGGTCAAGGTCCCTTTTGTACATATGCCGGGGTACCCGTCCGGGATCCGTTACGTCTCCGGGCTGTGGTTCTTGGTTTTCTGAGGACCATCTGTCAAAGGCTCCATAAAACTTCTGGCGTCGTGCTTTCAATGTGAGCTGAGTAGTACAGCGGGAGCCATAAGAGAAAGTGTGCGTCACGCTCTCTACGTAATAATAAGCATCTCTCCCTTCGATATACACAGGATATCCAAGTCGCAACTCAGGTCGGATAGGAATAGTAACCGTTCCGTTGTTGACGCGGGCGTTCTGCTCATCCATCACGTCTACAAGATGGTAAAATAGAGCTTTCTGATTACCGAAGTCCTCGGAGCCTATGAACTCTGAGGAAAAGGATCCGGGCCTCCAACCGTATTTCTGGACCAAACGATAGTCCACATAAGTAGCGTGCGGCTGCACCTCAGAAGATAAACCCACACCACGGTTGGCGAAACGAAACCCTGTAGCCTCTAGAAAGGTCACATCGGGCTCATTCTCAGCAAAATTCCAAGAAATTACATCTATATCACGTATCCAAGATACCGGGAAATTGGGTCGCACATCCAAATTATAGAAGGGAGGTTTGAAGACGATCTCCCCAGTCACATCCATAAAGAATTCGTAGCCAAGGGCATCTTTGACCATGTTGGCTAGATTCAGCTTAGTCTCAAACTCGTTGCTACTCATCTCAAAGGATTGCAACTGGGAGTATATTTTGGAGAAGGGTGATACCGCTGCAAAATTAACGTCACCTTGCTTAAAAGGCTCAAAAAACTCAGCCTCTTCCGCCATCGCGGCTCGTCCCCTATTTGTTTTTCGAAAGCCGTTGGGGTCGATCACATAATCCAGAAGATCTCCCTGCAATACCTGTCCCGTAGGTCCGTACATACGCAATGAGTTTGCTACCCTACCCAAACGGGCTGACCAATAGGCTTGCAACTGTAGGTTTTCGGAGGGGCTAGGCTCTGATCTGAAGTGCTGATTTGGAATTTCAGAATTACGCACGTTCATAGAGTCCCCGTACACACGGCGTGCTAACGTGTACATGATCGAAAAGGGATTCTTACCTGTAAATGCGTTACCTTCAAGGTTGAAACGGGCTTGCTGATTTTCAGTAGCCTCTAGCCAAGATGGGTTGACATTGACTTGCTGAATGTTCCACCAGTGGAGCATATCACTGCAAGACAATTCGACTGTGTGCTCCCCTGCCGAATAGGATTCATTGACCGAAGTGGTAAGTCCCCAGAATACAGGGTAGTAGCGAGGTGCGCCGCCTACGGTAAAATGCCCCTTCATATAGATCTTGACCTCCATCATCGTCGTAATGGCCAGTTGACCACCCGTATAGAGATCATTCATGTGGTGAGAAGGAATGTGTAGGGAGAGAGAAGCAGACCCGGAGCCTCCAGTGATCCCCGCAGTCACGTTTACCGAATTGACAAACGGCTGTATATCAACGCGGCGGTTAGGATTAGCCCCACTGGGTAAGCTCGTCTCCCCATTGATGTAAACTAGACAGTCAGGGGCCGTGGTATGAACTTGCCGCCTGTTTGCTCTATAAGTGCCTCTGTACATATCTCTCCGCCTTCCTAAACCTCAGATTCAAAAGAGGGTAAATATAGACGGATTATGGTGTCTGAAAATCCTGAAAGCCTTGAACAAGACCCCTGATATTAGTCGCACCGACTGGATTTGCGCTGTGAACATTTACATCCACATCTACGAGACTCCACCCCTCGTCCAGACACTTCTCTACAAGCCACTTGACGCACTCATAACCGCTTTTAGACTCCTCCCCAAGGTCATGGTCCAGTGACATTTTAGAAGGCAATCCCTGAGCCTCAATCGTCTCTACAAAGGCGTCGTAACTGCGGACAATAGTCCAGTCCGTGCTTGTCTTTGGATCACGTTCATCATCCAAGTACAGGGAGTAGGTCATTGACGTTTCTCACAAATGTGATAATCATACCAAGAGTCTACTATCTGGCTGTAGATATGTTCCCGATAGGAATAGGCGATCCGTCTTAGGAGTTTCTTTGCGTCATAAGGGTCCACTGGCGGTTTTCCATTAAGGACCGCAAAAACATGGTTAATATGTACCATATGCCCTATGCTGGAGTGGCCGAACCGTACATGATAAGGGCGCACCGAAAGGTACAATGTACTCCGATTTTTGTGGTACCCCCTACACCACTCTCCCAAACTTAACATGGCGAAAGAGATTTGTATCTGCAACGTCACGACATAATCTCCATCCTGTATATTAGAGGCACTTCGGAGCAGTGGCATTATTTACTCCGGGACCAAGTTCGGTACCAAGTGTCTCTTAGGCGATCTCGAATAAGATCACGATAGACGAAGGCTATCCGATTTAGGAGTTTCTTTGTTGTATAAACATCTTCGGGGGGCTTCCCTCTTAGTACCCCCAGAATATCTTCTGGATACACAGGCACTGCACTGTTCGGGGTCCAAACTATTAATTTTTTGTATGAACATAAGTCATGGGACATGTATAAAGAACTCCTATCCACATGATAACCACCACGCCAATGCCCTAACCGCAACACACCGTAGGAATTAAGCAGCTCTAATACAACAACGTTGTCGCCATCTCTAACCCTAACCGGGCTCCCTAATAATGGCATTTATTTACCTTCCATAACGTAGATCATATATCCTCCAACCTGCAATAGTCTTTGTACCACGCATCGACGGCGGTGTCAAAGAAGGTCTTTGCGTATTTAGAGACAATCCTCCGTAAAAGTTTGCGATGTGCATAAGCCCCTACTGGAGGCTTACCATTAAGGATTGCAAAAGGAGGGTTCTGTCCATAAAAAATGGAAGAGATTTTTGAATAACGGAAGAGGTGTTCACTAAAGCCACATCGAAAGGGTTGTACTACCAACTTCGAATAATAGCTGCTACCCTTACCATTGCCTGAGCAAACATCTGCTCTCATGAGTGAGACTGCTAGCTTGCCAGTATTGTATATTTCTATTTCCCGAGAGTTCAGGGACTCAGACATTATTTTCAGACCTGAAAACTGAGACACTACAATCACCCAGTCATCGGGAGATATATTTTTAGCTGCTCTCAAAAGAGGCATATTATTTCCAGTACCGCAAACTGTCATGCCATGCGTCCATTACCATATCATAAAAAACGTGGGAATAGGTAGACGCAATACGCCTCAGAAGTTTGCGATGTGCATAGGCTCCTATTGGAGGTTTACCTCGAACTACCGCAAAGGGGCCACAACTAAATATGCCGTGATTCGTATCTGGAGGCTGGTAAGAAAAATGATCTTCAATAAATCCCTCGGGATAGACTTCCCCGCGCAGTATAGAAAAAGAGGAAGGTTCTTTCGGGTACATTCGGTGGGCATAAGCATCATACCTGAGCAGGTATAAGCTCAAGTGTCCTGAGTTAAACCAGTGCATTTTGTGTCCCGGACTGACGATGAGAATCCAATCCTCGGGCTGGGGATTTTTAACAGAGCTAAGAAGAGGCATTATTTATACACTCCGCCGCCGTCTTCCCAATCTTGGTAATCCTTATACCAACAGTCTTGTAGCTCAGCTTCTATCCGGGGATGATAGAGTCGGATCACCTCTTTTATAAACCGGCGCATTGCGTAGGGGGTCTCCGGAATAGGACCGCAGATCGAGCCTAGAATAGGAGCAAACCAACAATGTATATTGGCGCTGCCATTGGCTTTGATATATTCAACAAACTCAAAATTCAAAGGAAAAGAGCCACAAAAATTAAAGGTGGCGGTGCATTTGTAATCTGCATAATACTCATCGTAGGGAGCCTGACTTACCTTCCCGCCGTGATATATCCCAAGCTGTAGTTGAATATCTCCGGATACGCACCATAGCTGCCTATCCCCTCTTAGAAAGAAATCTCGTGATGAAGAAATCCTATTAGTGTGCGGGAAATAACAGCTAACGATCCCATCCCCCTTTTTCAGCCTTGTGGCAGGATTTAGTAGTGGCATTTTTCATCCCATAGCGTTCGAACCAACTTATAAGTCTTTCAGAGCTTTCCGTTTTACGTGCCCTTCATATACCTCATCCAGAAAACGAGAAGATAGATAAGCCCGATATCTCTTGACTACTTTACGCAAACAACTCTCCATTTCATTGGGATCTTCGATATTAACCGTCCCGGAGATCGCTCCCATAATAGCAGTCTTAGCTACCATATAAGATCCCATACGTGGGTCGGAGGCAAACCCAATTCCTGTATAGAAATTAGGGTTGTAATAAAAACTGAATTTTTTACGCACCAGAAAACAAATAGAACCCCACTTCTTATAATAAGTTCCCACTCCCACTTGAAGGAAAAAAACATCCTGAAAGTCTCTATCATAAGGGGTCAATCTTGTTTCATCAACATACCCACTATCGACATATACTACCGCGTCTCCGGCAGAATAGCAGTCTTTTTTACACAACAAAGGCATTGATCTCCTCTTCCTCATAATACTCAGCCTCATATAGAGACTGAAGATGGGAACGGTACTGTCGTACAATTCGCCCTAGAAATTTACGCAAAACACCATGATCTTCATAGTCTAGATAACCACAAACTCTACCTAGTATCATATCAGGAGTGATGCTGTACCGGTAAAATTTACCCGGCGGGGTCCCATGAAAAGAGAACCCAGAGTAAGATTGCGGATCATAATACACAAGGCCCACTTCTCCTATTGCATAGCAGTCAATTTCAGAACTCTCTTTTGGGCCTTTGACTACAGCAATACACAGCTCTAAAATGAGATTATCATCTTCCGTCTCGATATTATATCGGAAATCCCAGCAATCTACAATGGAGGACACAAACACAATTAGATCCCCCTTATGAATCCGTCTAGCTTTGCGAAGTAGAGACACGCTTCAACCCTTTCAAAATAGTACCGGGTATTTCATTACCTTCGGGTGTCTTCCTTAAATCGAACCGTAAAATCAAAATTATACTGGAGTGAGAACGGGGTATCCTCGGAATGAGTTATAGAAAACGAGTTAAACGAACCCGTATAGATCGTGCCATCATAGAAAATCGATACAGCTCCTACAAGGGAGATCTTCTTCTGTGCGTTATAAATATACCCGTTGTTTCGGTAGGTCTGGTAAAGGGATAAAAACTGTTGGTAGGCATAGGAGCCTTTTCTAGAGGATACAGCCAAGCCCCCTGACTTTCTACCCAACGAGTCCGTAGAGTCCACGTAGAAAGCTCCTATGGAGCCAGAAGCGGAGAGTGTTACCTGTTGCTGTCCCCAGAACTCAATTGAAAACCCATCACGTACTTTGTTCCCATCAGATACGATGTGCTCTTTTGTAAGGGAGAATGAAGTGGGGTTGATGTACATAAATAGCGGAGGCAAATCCTGCGCGAGTCTGGCCTGCTTTCTTAAATGAAATAGGTCATCCGCCACTTCTCTTTTTCTAGCGTCTTCTATAGCCGCCAGCTCTGCATAAGGGTCACTTCTCTCTAATCTATTAGGCCCCGTGATTGGGGTATTTAGCTCGTTTAGGCGACTGCGACTGTCTCTGGAAGCGTTTTGAAACTCTTCATAGCGTGTTTGTAGTCCATCTAAATACGCCCTTGTGTTGCGCACTTGTGACTCTCGGCCCTCGGGAGTGTTTTCGGGGACCTCGACTTCAATGAGTCGTGTTTGACTGATTAAGCTATCAATTTGTTGTTGGATTTCTCCGACCTCACCGAGATCGTCGGTGTTCTCTAACTGAGCTTGGAGATCCGCCACCTCCCCCGCTATCCGGGTATCTACCGGTACAACTCGTCTAATAGTCCTAGAAGGCCCAGCAACGGGAGTAAAACGTTCTTGCATCGTAGTGAGAGACGTCTCTGTAGTAGAGGGAGACGGAATCTCTCGTGTGGATGTCTCCCCCGTAGGGTAATTCTCAGGGGGGACAATAGAGATCATCATTGGGATTAGGGGTGTTTTTGCGTGAGCTACGGCCTCTACTAGAGAAGGGAATGCGTAAAAATCATACCCTTTACCTGATATGAGACGAGAATAATCCCCCACCACAGATCTAACCTTTGAGAAGCTCCTCTGAGATCTTGGAGATATAGGATCCCCTTGCCTTTGCCTCCCCATAAGAATGTCTAAAACGTCACTGGAATCTGCCATATGTCTCTCAAATTAGAAGAGATATCTCTTCCTTTTCTACGCGAAAAGAGAAATCTGCCGTAAATTGGAACGGGGAGGAGGCGGCTTCGTTAATTGTTAGGGAGCGAAAAGACCCATCATAAATACCACCCTCAAAAATCAGTTGAATCCTGCCCCGGTACTGCACGTTGCCGCGAGTATCAAATACCAACCCGTTATTGTCAAACAGATCTACAAGGTGCTGGAATTTCTCGTGAGCAATAGTCTCTCGACGGTTTTGGACTGCAAGACCTGTTTCTACATTAACAAACGCTCCGGTACTTACTTCCGCAGATATGTCAGTGAGTTGATCCCCAAAATGCTGTTCTTGCCAACCTCCCTTTGTCTGGAATCGCTCAATAATTTTAGAGTAATTGAAAGACAAAGAGCTGGGATTGACGTGTAGAAACATTGCTTCTGGCAACAGTCGGGTATCGTGGTCTACAGAGAGTACCTGAAATAGAAGGGGTATCTTACCCCTAGTATCTTTGGGTCCTGAAAACGCACTGGGAATCCCCGCTATAGAAGATCTTGAAGCCACGGTATCACCTTTTAGTTAGAGGACCTTGTACGCTCCCACTCCTGAATTACTTTGAGGATCTTCTGTCTAATCTCCCCATTATCTCCGTAGATGGTGAAATAGGCGTGCATTATATTACCTGCGGCATTCCTAGCACTACTACCACCCCCACCAGATCTATTAAGGAGTTCAGGGACATAAGTACCCTTACCACCGGCCATTGTCTGGGCCAGTGCCTCTTGGTCTACGATGATGTCTCCGGGCTGGAGATCAAGCATAGGAACACCCCCAGTAACGATACGGGCGTCACCGGCGCTCTGTAACCCATATTTGTTAACAGAATCCATAAAGCCCTCGGGAATATTACCGGCCCCACCATGTGCGTCTGCTACTCCCTGCCAATTCCCATCATTGACCATATCTAGAAGTCGTTGAGCCGCTCCCGCATTATAGCCGTGTTCCTCTGTAAGAGCTTGAAAAGCTGACGTTCTGGCTTGCGCTTGCATCTGCATATTTACTAAGGTTCGGAGAGCGCCATCGGAGATCGAAATACCCTTTTCCTCTAACACACGTCGAGTTTCCTCCAATGTCGCTTCGGTATTTGCAGCGGTAAAATTACCGGCCTCTACTTGGGAAGCTATTTCTTCGTCTACCTCGGTACGTGCTGTGGACATCTGGGCTATCTGAGCTAGGTGCTCCTCCATTTCAGAGCCTTCTAGCCATCTCCCATTTACCATAATTCTTTCGAGTTCCCCAAAGTTATCGTCCTCCATGCCCCGAAAATTACCAACTTCCTCATCTCCATAAACAAAACTAGAAGGGGCACCACCCGTTCTTCCCAGAGCCGAAGCAATGTCACTCCCTACACCCACCTTTCGAGTAAACTCATCTGTCCCCATACCAGCGCGGTAAGCCGTCGCATCGGCTCCCGTAAGTCCTCGACCTGCAACCTCTCTAGTCATCCTATTTCGTTGTTGCCTCTCTTGGATTCGAGAAATTTCGGCACTGGCCCTCTGCGCTTGGATGGTATTACCCCCCTCCATCGCAGTGTCACGTTCTCGTTCAAGTTCGCTTAATCTCCGCCGATCCGCAGCATCTTGGCGTAGTGTAGCTACTCGTGTCTTTTCATCATCTGACCCGCCAAAGAAGCGAGAATTGACTATCGCATCATACACACCAAGGATAGCTTCATAGATGCCCTGTACGAGGTCCATAAGCTTGTATTTAAGTGTATCAAGCATAGACCTTTGAAGCTCAGCAGACCGCTCTGCTAGCGTTTTCTGTTCTTGTTGGGCCTCTACCATCTCCTCTTGCTTGTCGTCGGTCATCATCCCGAGAAGATCCGTATAGGATTCTATCTCACCATTCTGAATTTCTGCTAAGGAAACTGAATACCCCATCTGTTCTGCCAACTCTTGAAAAGATTCGGGATCCTCTGAGGCTATTTGCTGGAGTCTTCCAAGATCCCCCGAAAGCTCGCTCTTCATAGACTGCATCATACGAAGCTGATCTTCGGAGACGCCTTGACTTCCCGCAAGCACTGAATTCATATTTTCAAGGGGCATCCCCAACTTATTCTCCAACTCCCCTATCTGTAGCGCAATTTGATCCCCAAGTGCGAAGTCGGAGAGAAGGCCCTGCATTTCCATAACATCATTACGATTCGCATCCAAAATACGGCTATATCTTTGTAGTTGTTGCCCGGTAGCTGTATCTACATCCCCTACAATCGACTGTAGGATATCTTGTTGCGAGCTAGTCAACTGACGCATAGCCCCTTCCATACCAAGCGCCTCAAAAAGTTCCGCCTCTCCCAGCTCGGCGAAAGCATCTTTCATGATGTTGGGATCTAGCGCCTTTTGAAGCCTCTCCTGTGTCCTATCTGCCATATCTGCGACAGTACCAAGGCCGTTTACCACTACAGTAGTTGTTCGCTCCAGAGCCGAAGCGTTTTTAAATGCGGTGGACAGCTCTTGTGTAAATTGTTCTGCATTTTCAGCATCCATGATATTGGATAGACGGGAAAAGAGTGCAGCCGTCTCTTCAATTCGATAATTGTAAAGCCCCATCTCCCCAACTACGCTCTGGACGGTGTTAAAAAACCGCTGAGTACTAACTCCAGCTTCTTTTGAAAAAGAAATGATCTGGGTCAAACTCTCAGAAGCTTCACTAAAAGATACGGCGGTTACATTAGCTAGCGTTCCTATAAGACCCGCTGTCTCAGAAGCGTCTACACCCAAATTAAGTGCGGCCACCTGCGCGGTTTCGAGCGCATCCGCATACCCAACCCCTTGACGTCTTAGATCAGATAGAAGCAGACCCTGCTGGTGCATCGTATCCAAAATGGAACCCATTTCGTCGGGATCTAATCCCAACATCCTGAGATTCATATCAGTCATTACGGTGCGGTTAAACTCTTTTAACGCTATTCCAGCATCTGCGGCTTGATCCGCAAATGAGCCATAGTTACTACTGGCCAGCTCCACAAGAGAAACGTTCTTTAGCATCGACTTATTGATCTCTTTGACTCTTGAATCCAAATCAAGGAATAGCTTAACCAGCATACCAATAGAGCCTGCAATCATCGCAATCGGCCCTGCTACTTTCCCAAAGGTTTTAAGCATCTGGGTCATTTGAGCACCCTGCGCCCCTGCACCCGCCTTGCCCGCCATATCACGGTCAAAACCAGCTTTCTGTGCTTGCTGTCCCGCCCCCTGTATGCCTCCTCCTAGTGTTTGGGCCAATCCCTGTACGTCACCCCCCATCAACTGCTGGATAGCTGTAGCACTCCCCTTAGCCGCCTCTTGGCTTAATTCTCCAAGAGACTTTTTCTTCATGTTGACAAGTTTATCAAATTCTTTCTGGTGAGATTGAAATACCTGTACGGTAGTTTTAGCTTCTACATCCGCAGCTTCTTTGAGCGTTTTCATTCGCTCGACGGCCATTTTCTGTTGCTCTTTGTTGCCGGACATCATAACTTTCGTCAGGCCGTCCATCTCCTTTCGGATATCCTGAATTCGACGTTTCTGGCGTTTCATTTGGCCGCCATGAAACATCCCCCCATACTCCTCACTGGCTTTTGTAATACCTTTTTCTAGGTAGCCAAGAGATTTTTGAACACCTGCAAAATTCTTCTCTAGCTCTCGGGAAGACTTCCTACCATCAATGGAAAACTGTTTGTATTCCTTGAGCGCACTCGCTATACCGGCTTCAATATTCTGAAAACTTTTCTCAACATCGGCAGCCCCTTTCTGCTCGATCTCAAATGCTAATTTGGTAATATCATCTGCCATTTAGATCATAGCTCCCCGTCGTCATCTCGTTGTGGAGATACTCGACGTTCCTTTAAGTCATTCGACACCCTTTCATAGTGTTCTTTTATGAGTGGATTCTCGAAATCCTCTTCGGATTTGGGCTTTTTCGAGTAGAAGTGGCGGCGGTCATCTGGGATATCATCCTCATCCAAAAATCCCCAACGCAAGAGACGCTCTTCCTTCTCCTCCAACGATTTGTAATTTTTCGGTTTCTCCAGACGTTGCAAATTACGACGTTGATCGGCTTTCTGGAGGTAGTGGGCAATCTCTTCTGGGGAGAATCCCTCAAGGCTAAGTTCTCGGTGCGCCTCCTCCACCTCACGTCTAAGGCGCATCTCACGAGCCTCTTGTTGCCTCCGTTGGGCCTCCTCTTCTCTCCGTAAATAGGCGTTGCGGATCTTCGCTCTATGCTGTTCAATAATAAGATCGTGGTAATCTTTTTCACCCCGGAGTTCGTGCTCCATTTGTCCCATCAACTCTTCTGCGGAGTCTTTAGTCACAAGGATCTGGTTAGCTTCCTTGTCGACGAAATTCTCGCCTTCATAGAGAGCTTGTCGTCTTTGGTCCCTTGTGTGGATCTTTTTCTGATCTTTGGCGTCAATCCGTTTAATATCCTTGGAGGCGTGGGGACTCGTGATGAATTTAGCCAAACCATACTGGCGTAAATAATCCTCTTCCTCATCTTCCATAGTATGAAAATAGGACCACATACGCTGGTGCATATTAAGGCCCAGTTTGGCGGTGCCTTCGAACCCAGTTACCCGCGTATCACAAAGAGGAGTACCCTTATGCATTTGCCACATTTGTCGACTAGTAGGTCCACAGGAGTACCCCTGAACCTGTTTTAGAGCTTCCCCAGATTTTCGATTAAGGTGGGCTGTGATCTTTAGCAGGGTAGTAAGAACTGAATCTGGCAACTGCCTGTAGTGATCCGCTAGTACGGATAGATGAGCTTCCCTGTCATGTAATATATTGATATGGTTAAAGAACAGGGTTGAATACGCTAGAAAATAGCTGGCCCCATCTTTCCACTCATCGGTGATCGAAAAAGAACGCAGATCGAGTTGACGATGCTCTAACTGGTTTAGCGTTTTTAATACGAGCGGAACCCCTCCCACCTCTACCTCAGAGGTGAGAAACCCCGTAAACAACATAGCTTCAACATCGGCATAATCTTGCATGACATATCCCTATTCCTCCATCCCAGTTTATTTTTTAGGGTCGAAATTAGGGTTCCTGTTTCCCGAGGGCTGCGGGTTATAAGGTGCTTTTTGCTTACCTTGGGTTTTCGGTCCCAGTACAGTAGAAGCTTCCTCTTCAAACCCTTCTGCAATTGTCAAATCGCTAGGGTTGATTGAGGATCCTTTCTGAACATTAGGGGCCTTCCTAGCTTCGTGAGAAGGTAGGTTACCCTCATGAATCTCAGGGGCAGTTTGATTCAAAGGTTGCCGTCGTCTTTTCTGTTGTAGCTTGGCTTTTGCTTCCGCTGCGGGTCCATCTTCCCCGAATCTTTGCTGAAACATCCGTTCCTGTTCCTCGACGTATACCAACTCTTCCTCAGTGTACGGGGTATCGGGGTCATCCAGTCTGACGAATTTCTGACCCCCAGCCTCGAAAGATTGTTCTTTTTCGGGTGTAGACTCAGGTTCCTCATCAAGAGTAGGTAAGTCCTCTTGTAAAGGGTTCCTACTCTCTTCTCTACTTCTGACTAACTCGTCCGCCTCCTCCGTAGGTACCGGAGTGAAAGAGGCTTTCTTCAAGGCGTCTACAGTCAGGTTATCTTCGGAGGACGGAGCTTTTTCTACTTTAGTGGCTGGAGCTTTTTCTACGGGCAACTCCCTTTTCAACTCTTTGTAAAGCTCTTTACGTCGTGCCTCGACTTTTTTCAGCTCTTCTTCTGGATCTCTAAATTTGATTTTTTCAGCGGCTTTTTCCTCGGCTTCTACTAGCATATCAGCATATTTACGGTGTAGCACTTCTATCACAGAAATGTCCATCCCCTGTAACATTTCTCGTATGAATACGTGCTTCTCTTTTTTGATCTGGTTCCCGTTCTCATCCACACTGCCCGTTTCAATATAGTCAATCCCATGCAAATCAAGATTGTCGATGGCTTGTATGGAATGAGAAAGGGGTTCAATTTTTCGAACTGTGAAAAAATCCATAGTAGCGTCGAGGGGGTAAGCAGACTCTTCCCCTTCATACTGCTCCATGTAGGCCCCCACAAAGGAATTGACCTTTTTGTGATCTCGGGTACGGAGAGTTCTTAAACAGAACTTGGTCCCGTGTACCTCTACGGTCTCTTCAATAAGGCCGATGTCACTAAGTTTTTGAAGCCCCTCTTGGAGGCGATCGAAAGATAGAATATTAGACATTTACTTCCTCTACTTCACGGTTTGATAAAATCACTCTAGGTCGTACTTTCTAAACGAATCTCCCAGAAGGGCAAAAACTCCATGTTTCCGCATCTGCTTAATCTGGTATCCCTCTCCCATCAAAGGCCATTGGTATTCAGCCCCATGCAACAGTAGTTCGTAAGCGGCTCCTCCGCGACTCAGAGCATAAGGCCCCCAAATCTGGCTGAGTCGCTTGTCGTTATAAGTTAAGCCGACTACCTCTCTCCCATCTACGGGGAAAATGGGTCTGTCTATAACGACTTCCAAGATAATACCACGGTATAAATCTTGTGGTGGGATCTCTAGATGAGGCTCCCAAGCCTCATAAACGCTCTGTACCAGTTTTTCCATTTGGTCTTTGGGCACATAGTACTCTGGACCTTGAAAAATAACCCGAATACCATTTGCCTCATACTCAAACTGGGAATTCCGATGGTGCCAAAAGAATCCCCACCCACAGATAGCGGCACCGGGTAGTACCGTTAATAAAAGCATAGGCCAGATACCCGAGGGGTCGGTTACACCAACCCAAATCGTACTCAACACTAAGATAACCAGAACCATAACACCGGCCCAGATCATTTTAACTGCGAAGTCAAGGCGCTGTTGCTTCTCTTCTGGTACGGGATACTGGTTAATTTGAATCAGATCAGACATAAAAATACCTCAATCAAGATAGGATGTCAAGATGAGATCTACCTGATCGGGAGCCAAAGGGACATTGATTTTGACCTCCGATGCTATCCCGTCTAACAATTGTTGTGCTTCCCATTCTTCCATCCCAAGAGATCGGATGAACAATCTAATGGCCTGCTTTTGTCCTCGCAAAGAACCCCGTGATGCGTCATCTGCTAGCCCATTAGCCATCTCATTTAAAATAGAATCAAGACGACCCATCATCTGCCGATCGATAAGAGCAACATCCCCGCCAGCATCTGAAACTACACGTTCCAATACATTACCAGAAAGACTAACTTCCGCCTCTCGAATAATCGCTCTTACAAACTCGTGAGCACTGTCTGGAGCAAAGCTCCGGTCCCTTAGATAATCTTGAACTTCGGATCTCACCCACTGAGCCAATTGCGTTTCTAGTCTTTGTGGGTCAGTGGCTGGAAAAGGGGAAAGTCCCGCTCTAACCAACTTCTGGACTCCCACAAAGACATGCTGTTGGATTTTAGAAGGAAGAGTGAAGATGTAACCATTGCGCACCCATGCATAGGCCACACGGGCTGCCAGCGTACCCCCACCCTTACCTGAGAAATAATCGTCCTGTTTACATCGGGGACTGCCGGGATTCTTATATTTGCAGTATCTTGACCACGCTAGTGCCCAAGCTTCACCCTCATCTGATCCCTTTTCAAGATGCTCGTCTACGTATCTCTTAACTGTCTTAGGCACATCGGATCCAGTACGTGCCCTAGAAGCGAACACAGAAGCAAGATCCGCATTAGAATCCATACGATTCATAATATGCCGGACAGACATCTTGATCGCTGGATCTTTAACCCCCATAATGAGTAATATACGTTTCAAAGCGTCAGAGTTCATCGTATTTCCTTTAAGAGGGGACCCCTTTCGAGGCCCCCTCTTGGGATTAGATCAATCCGGTCGGAACGCCAGCTCCACCATTCGAATACCGAATCGAGCTTCCCGAATCAGAGAATGGGTTGTTGCCGGTACTGTCCGCGTCGCTTGCCAGCTCTCCATAAGTGGAGGTTCCGTCAATGACGTCAGTAGCTTTGACACTCACATCTTCTGCGATCATAGCAGAGTCAGCGGAAAAAGTAGCACTATAAGACTCCATCCAACACGCTTCGAAAAACGTCAGGATAGCATCGTTGACACCATCGGAAGCGGGAGCTACTAGCTTAGGCTGTGCTGCTTCCTGAGAAGCGATCCGGCTAAAGACCATCTCCTGCTTGATATCAAAGGGCCACTGGTGGTGTTTGAGCGATCTAACCAGACCATCTACTCCACCCTTATACCCAAACACCTGATAGATGTTAGAGAGGTATAGGAGTGTCCGTGTGATCGAGATCGACATGGATGGGGTATTACCCGGCACCAGCTCGGCGATTTGATCGCCCATACCAAGACCTCGTACCTCATCAATTGTACGACTCTCACTCAATCCAAAAGAAGAGACAACCCCAATTTGTTGGAAAGCCGCCTGCCCCGATGGTACGGAGTAGATTTTGTTTTTTTGGCTAACAGCAACCCGAGTATTCGGGCTAGTGCCTTGCCTGTTAATATAACTGTTATTTCCTTTCATAAAAACCTCGCTTTCTCAACATAAAGGGCGGAAACTTCTCCTCAACTCATTCTCTTCAGAAATCAGACCAACTAGACTCTATCTCTTTGCGGACCACCTCAAAATCCTCTTTGGGCATAGGCGACTCTTTATTAGACTTATAAGACTCCTCTGGGTCATAAGTCGTCAGTGCTTCCAGCTCTTCTTTCACCCCAGAGTTGGCATATAAAGAATCAACCTCATGCTCTACCTGTTGCAACGTCGACATGTTGGTATCTTCACTTTCAAGACACCTAGCCATGCGGGTAAGGCGGTTATAAAGCCGCATTTTTTCTTTAGGTACCAGACGATCTCCGCCCACAGCATCTAAAACCAGACGATTGATCTTCTTGGCAATTCGAGCTTCGGTGGATACACGGGCAGTCTTCATATCTTCAAGCTGCCGCTCCATTTCCGAGATCCATTTACTAAATTTTCTAAATTCACTCATAGACTTCTCCAACTGTAGGGGTCACCGGGGACACTCCTAAAGGATTATCAAAGGATTATTTGCTGGAGGTTTTCACAAGAAAAAGAAAAAGCCACAGCTCCAAAAAGGAACTGTGGCTTTTTTTAAGAAATGTGGGAAAATTTATGGGGTAGGCTGTTCACCCTCTTCTGCCGGGGTAGTCAACCCAAGAGTCACTATAGCCTCTTCTCTCCACTCACGGCGTCGGTCGCCATAAGCAGCACTCTTGGGCCTCATAGGGACTCCCAAGGCTTTGAGAGTCTTACTAATGGTCATTTCCGACACCGGAAACACCTCAGTCAGGTCTGCCAAGCTCTTGTCCTGCACCACATAAAGCTCAATCAGCTTCTCCGCATTAACTCTCTCGACAAATGGGACTGGCTCGCTATAATGCCCCAGTTCCTTCATTAGGGTCTTAGCACTTTGCCAAGACGAGTCTAATTTTTCCGAAAGATCTTTAATGGTGATATCAGGGTCTGATTCCAGAATAGTAGATGCAAGGGCTTTTAGCTCCAGTCGCTCCGTATCTTCGGGAGCTTCAAGGCCCATTTTCTGGACGTGGTACCAGACCGTCTGTTTGGAGACACAATTTTCAAGGTCTTCGCCTAAAGAATCTCCAATGTCTTGAAGGCTAGTACCTTCACTATACATCTGGCGGATGACCTCTTTGTCCTCGTCGGTAATTCGCTTCGTCATTTTGGTTCCTTTCTCGGTATAACTCATAACGTCTCCATGTCTGGTATATCCTCTCCAGCACAGTACCACGGGACACCCCCAGCGTCAAGAAGACTTACCTTAGAGCTTGCAAAGTAAACGAATTCCCCGTCTCTAGGGGGAAATATCGAATACGAATCTCATTGAGTCCCGCTCCAAAACCAAAGTCAAGGGCTTCGGCAGTACCCCGACTTAAATCCATCACCCCACGGTGTCTGCCCGGTTTCTCATCGTAGAATTCCTCGGGAAGCCAACCATTTTCATCTCGACGTCGAACAACCCACCTCCCCCTTTGGTAGTACATCGCCGCCCATTCACCATCATATAGCATTGCTCCGTAGGGTCCCCTGTCATTTACCCGGCACCACGCTCGGTTCCCCGTCTCTACGTGTTCGATTAACACCATTGTATTCAGCGGGATGGTGCGGGAAGCGCAAGTTTGCTCGGAGGGTATAAAAGGCTCCCCTGTTGCGGTGATAGCCCCGTGCATTCCGTTATCATTGGTACCGTCTTCTGAACCATACCACGACGACAGCCCCTCCTGCTGGACAGGGGGGATTATTATTTCAGCCTCAGCACCGGATTGAATCTGCGCCATCATGGTGAGGATCACTACTATCTCTACTAAGCTCATACATCTTCTCTTTAAAGTAATACAACAAGGCCCCCTTCGTTAACAGAACGAGTTGGGGGTGTCAAAAAGTTCTAATCAGGGACGTAACAGAGGTAAAAGTTCGGCCTTTAGTCCTGTAAAACGCCCTGATATACCTCCATCTTCCCTCAGTTCCCAGTCACCTTCCGGTACTTGGTTTTGAAGTTTTGAATGCAAACGATCTGTATCAAAGGCGGTTACCAACTCACTCTTTTTACCTATTCTGCATTCGGTACCCCGAAACCATACCCCCCATAGGTACCCTTTCTGGTACAAAGTATCCCAGACGTACTCTTCCGACTCAAAAGCTACATAAGGACCTTCGGCCTCTATTATGTTGTACTCAGGTAGCGGAATTTCGACAGGAGGAAGCGTCCCCTCTAATACATACTGGAGAATGACCATAGTACATTGACGCAAAATTTCCATTATTTTATCAGATGTTACTTGACTCGATTTATAGGGATCTGTAAGGTTGTTGATCATGTAGGCCAATTCTTTGTGGTCATGTAGTATGTGACCGAAAGCAGGAGGCCCTAATCGATCAATGAGATCGAAGGAATTAACCAAGCTGGTGCATGAGGGTTCCAGCACGATTGAGGGCTGAGCAAATATAGCAGCCGCTAGTAACTGGTCGTAACGGTACCATCTAGTAAGTACCAGTGTGGGAGGCATGTCTTGCCCCAACAACACACGCTCATGAAACAACCTCAACGAGCCGGGATCAAAAGGGCTGTAAGCATCTCCATGATGCTCAAATGCAAACCGATTGAGGTCACGAACCTCCTCGGGAGCGCACTGCGTCTCGAAACAGATGACGCCCTCTTTATATCCTGTGAAGCTGGGAATTATACGAATCTGACGGTCAGACATACCTATTCTCCTAAAGCCGACGTTCGAAGCTTAATCCATTTATATAAACGACGAATAAGTACATTAAAGGTACCATTCGTCGAAAATGAGCGTTGGTTCCTATTCAACCGTCAGTAGCTGGAGGTTATTTTGAGCAAGAAATGGACAGAAGACAGGATCAAAGAGGCGCTTTCTATTCTTATCAGATCGCATGATTACAGTCAAGCATTGGAAGATTTAGATGAGTCTTCTAACTCACTGGGATCAGCCTTTAAGCGTCACGGGTTGGACTCCCCTACGGCGTACTTAGCAGAGAGTGAAGATGAAGCGATTTTTCGTAGATCCTCTTCTCTACCTGACGGTACAAAAAGTATTGTCGTTTTCAATGACGTTCACGTACCTTTCCACAACGTAAATGGCATGAACGCTGTTCTCGAATTCTGTCGAGATAACCAGCCGGACGCCATTGTGATCAATGGTGACTTCCTAGACTGTTTCTCTATCAGCAGTTTCGCAAAGAAACCCGGAATGCCACTCTTGCAAGATGAAATCGATCAGGGGTTGGAGATCTTGGACAAGCTCCGGCGGTATTGCCCCCTTTCCAATATCACTTATACGGAAGGGAATCACGAGGAAAGGTTACGTCGCCTTGTGAAAGAGCGCCACGGCCTCTATAAACTAAGAGCGATGGAGCTAGAGTCCCTCCTAGAGTTTGAAAGGCTTGGGATCGAATACAAAAACTACGGGGATATCAAATGGTTTGGAGATCTGGCAGTATACCACGGGCAGTATATCAGTGGGCACGCTGGGTATTCCGCACGTAGAGAGCTAGAGCGTGGAGGTTTCCGGTATATAATCACCGGCCACGTACACCGATTAGGTTTTCACCACCGCAAAGGCTATACGGGAAATCGCATGGCGCTCGAAAATGGTGGACTGTTCGATATCGAGCAATGCGACTACATGCTCAACCCCAACTGGATGAATGGATTTTGCATCGTCTATCAGGACGAGGAAAAGGACTTCACCCAGATCAATCCCATCCCGATGGAATACAATGGATCTTTCATCTGGAACAACAAATGGTACGGAGTCTGAGACTCCCCTTAACACACAGCAACGGAACAGATTATGACAACGAGAACTAGAGGCACATTATTATTCGTCGACGGCATCGATGGGGCTGGGAAATCCACCCTCATTGATGCCCTTGCTGAGAGTTTTTTGGACAAAGACTTCCAGTACTATGAGCATTACAACCACATCACGGAAACATTCAAATTCCCGTCTAAAATGCCCGCGTACACGGACAAAACAGACCCCCTAACCAGTACCCTCTTCTACGTCAATGACTTCCGAAACTCCATGCGGTCACACCGTAGGACCGATCAAAAACTAGATACTTACCGAATATTTGATAGGTCATTCGTCACTACGATGGCGTACCAAGGGTTTAACACCCAACAAGGAGAGCCTCTTACCAATCCCTTTTTCGAGGCAATTTTCCGGTTTGGTGCATCCGCTTTATTGTCTAACCAAACAGTAAAAGATCTCCAACGAAAGAAAGACGTCTATTTTCTGAGCGTTAAATGCAACCCCGAAGTAGCAGCAGAAAGGGTTTTAGACAGGACCACGGATCGAGTAGGAGAGATAGAGGACATAGAGGAGGAGAGCGAGTTGATAGAGAGACTAGCGACCTTGCAAGATCGTTTCAGTCTTTGTTACTCCCATATACGAATGAACATTGCCCAGCTCTGGCCTGAGAACAATTACAGCTTCCTAGAGGTAGACAGCACCGTACTGAATTCCGATATGCTCCTAGAAACTACGATGGGACACCTTAGTCCTCTCATCTGGCCACAGCAACAGGCACTGTTCTAAACACAAAAAAGCCGGGTATAAAACCCCGGCCTTCTAGATATACAAATCCCATAAGAAGAAACACAATTTATATCCCCCAATAGAGGCGTTACATCTGAAGGATGGTGACGCCTCTATTACTTTCTTTCTCTTCCTGCTCTTCCTGCTCTTCAAGGTACCGAAGATACTCAGGGGAAGGAAGGGGGATGTTAATTCTTGGGCGCTCCGAACGTCTATTTCGATCGTTTTCCAGCTCTTCCTGAATCATGAAGTCTTCCATCTTAAACTCCTCACTGCCGAAGGCTTACTGTCCCTGTCATATACCATAGTAATATGGGGACGTCAAAAACTCTCTTTGGTTAAAGAGGAAACAAGTAGGGTAGGACTAATCTTATCTTGGAGTTGCTGCTCCAGTCCCATAAGCAGGGCTTTATCAAAAAGGCTTAGACGGTTTACGAAAACAATCTGGAGTTTCTGGTCAAATTCCTCGTAATGTACTTGCTCCTGATCTTCAACAGAAAGACCTTGTTTCCAGTCCAGAAATACATCCTCTACTTGATTTCGCATATGCATTACTCCGAGAGATTACAAAAAGCAGGGTCAACACCCTGCACATACCACCTATTACAAAAGAAATAAAAGGAATCACCATTATCCCACGCATCTTTTGCGGAAATTGTAACGACGATCGGCTTTTTAATCCGTCGCCGCCCCTTGGTATCCTCTGCCCCCTCTTCTGTGAGTTCAAGCGGTATCCACTTCTTTGTAATAGCCTCCAACCCATGAGAGCGCACACGACCGGCCTCTTTGGGCTTAGTAAGGTAGTACAAAGTTTTTGGGGGCTCTACGAGAGGGTACTCAAATTGATCCGTAGTATGGCCCTCAACAGCTCGAATCTTGTCCCCTTCTCTCTCAAATAACGTTGTATCCGCCTCCAGAACGCTCAGGAGGCATTCCTCAGTGTGTTCCAATGCCCTGAATAGGTTAACACTATAAAGGAACTCCTCGATCGGCAGGAACCCCTCAGCGTCTAAATCTACCCCAATACTGTCCGGAGCATGTCGTAACACATCCAAAAGAACTTTCTTCATTTGCTTTTCAGTAGCTTTATCAGTCATCGTGATCCTTATCGTAAATGAGACAAGACCGTTAAACTTGGCTCCATCTCCACAGGCAAAGGGGAGATAAGAGACTCCACCGCCTCTTGAAAACTAGGATGTATATCAAAATTTCCGGGATTGTTAAACAAAAGCCATTTCCCTTCACCACCGGATAAGAGAAGGGAACTCTGCCAACTAGAACCTGCCGTATCAAACAATGTAAGTGCAAATTTAACACTATTACCGACAACCACGTGAAACTTTGTCGCATTGGAAAACTCGACAACGGTTATCTCTGTGGGATACTCAGGGCAGCGTTCTTTGAAATATAACTCGATTCGATCCTTCATAAGTCTCCTACTACTAATATTGTCCCTAGTAACTCAACGTCAAGAATGCAACCTCCCCCTTCCGTAACCCCTTCCTCTGAATGTGGCCAATTTTCAGGAATCTCAGGCTCCAATTGGTACCGGACCCACCCGCTACCCTCAGACCTTACTACAAAAGAGTGGGAAGGGAAACAGGCATTCACAGCTTCTTCTGGAGTCGCAGCGGCTACATACCGACCACTCTTCCCATAACCCAGAACCAGACGGTATTTATTTAACTCACTCACTCTTTCCCCTTAGCTTATCCGCTAATGATTCGGTGACAGTCTCGACAAAGAGCCTCATAAAGATCTCCGGTGCCCTCTACTATTCGAGACTCCGACTTTACTTTCAGGTGGTTCTTGACGGCTGGGGTGCCACATTTACAACATATTGCCAGCATTTTCTGGACATATTCCGCCTCAGAAACCAGAGCCATCGTAGTCTCAAAAGGATCACCTCTGTGGTCTTGATCGAGTCCAGCACAGACAATCCTTTTCCCCGCCAAGGCCCATGTCCTGCATACAGGGACCAAAAGCTCCCCGAAAAACTGTATCTCGTCAATGCCAATAACATCCACAGTAGGATTCTCTTCTAGAATGGCGTGCATCTCCGCTGCATTCTCCACGTAATGCCCTTTTAAGGCCATCTCGTTGTGGGTAGTGATACTTCCCTTCCGGAAACGAGAGTCTTTGCTAAACGCAATGACCTCTAAGTTAGCAATCAATGCTCGTTCTAGGCGTCGTAGAAGTTCGGTAGATTTACCACCGAACATCGTTCCGATAACGACCTCGATCCAGCCTTTATTTGTAGGTAATACGTCCATCTTTTACTCGTAGGTCATACGAAAAGTGACTCTTTGGGATCCCATTTACGGGGAGAGGCCACAAGAATTTTAGAGAGATCTTCTTTCTGAGATACTACCATCATGGTATCGGAGCGAAGGCGTGCGTGTGAAAAGAACCGGTGCCCCAGAATCGTACCACTGTACCCCTCAGATGAACTGTGTTTCTGGATATCAACCACCGATCGACAGTCTTTTTGGATCTTGTAATAAAAGATCGGGTGCATCAGAGTAAGCATCTGGTCAGCCCCTGACGGGCTTTCCGCTAACCACAGAAGGTTGATTAAGGTATCTACTAGATCCGAACCGGATCGATATTTGGCGAGAGAACACCACTCCACCTTTCTGTTAGGGGAGTGTAACAGGGAGACTACAAAAGTACTAGCGTCTGCAAAACTATCAATATCCTCTGCGTCTATTTTCTCAAATGGGGTGACGAGATTCACGGATATACCTCTAAGAAAGGTCTAAATATAGCAATCATAAACGGATTATCTAACCGAATAGGTCCTCAAACGATACCTCTTCTACCACAACTTCCTCTTCTTTACTACCGGGCACATCTATCTCAGGACGTTTCTCCCAGATAGGTACCTCGGCTAAGAATACCTCTTTAGCATTGGAAAGGCGGCCACGGATAATAGGCTCGTAAGACCCGTCCTCATTCAGCTCAATAAGGTGTGCACTCCTTTTGGTATTAATAGCGGCTATACCTGTGGTTCCACTACCTGCAAATGGATCTAGTATAGTGTCGCCAGCCTCAGTGAGGCGGTTTATAAGCCACTCCATAATGGCTATGGGCTTTATCGTGGGATGTATCGCCCCAGAAGCTACCCGCTCCCCTTCAATAGCGTCCAGTCTTTCAAACTCCTCTTTAGTAATTTGCACCGGATCATCATCGGGATAATGCCAGTACAAATGCTCGCATCCTGCATCGCGCTCCGAACGTGCAGCCTTTGCACAATAGAAAAAGGGAGCCTCATACGGATGGTTTTCTTGGTCACTCATACGTTCCTCGGTGTGTCTAGTTTTAAGAATATCATAGCTTCCTCAATGTGATGGATAGTTTCTCTCCGCTTTCGTCTACTTCCAATTCCCAG